>WBZY01000027.1_pt1 | contig 212415 bp, 190 predicted proteins | sample 5204191 | NCBI WGS metagenome assembly WBZY01 (sample SAMN12344363, study PRJNA552823) | activated sludge metagenome | biome: Activated sludge suspended growth; feature: Anammox Sidestream; material: Wastewater; isolation source: activated sludge from anammox sidestream of wastewater treatment...
ATAGCTGCCGGCGTCCGCGCCGCCTGCGCCGCAAGCTGCACCGGCACCGCCGCATCCGGATAGACCCGCCCCGTCCGGTTCCACACCCCCACCACCTGCTGCCGCTCTGCCCCGGTCAAGAGCGGAAGGAGGCCGAGGCACGTATCGGGAGCCTGCGTCATTGCAACAAGCAAAGTCTCGATGTGTCGAACCATACGGTCCGCGGTCTCATCGCGAAACCGGTTGCGGTGATACCAGAGCGAGAGCATCAGCTCCTTGCCTGGCAGCACGTTGAGCGTCAGGGGATAATTCGTCTGACCGGAGAGGGCCACCCGTTCGACAACCATGCCGCTCGAACTCTCCAGAGTCTCATCCAGAGGATGGTTGTCGAACACGATCAGGCTCTCGAACAGGGGTTGGCCGCGCTGGATATCGCTCCAGCCTTGGATCTGGACCAGCGGCGTCTGTTCGAATTGCCGCAATTCGCCGTTCTGCTCCAACAGACTTCGCAGCCATTCGGTGAGGACAGCCTCGGGAGCCACCCGAACGCGCAGCGGCAGGGTGTTGATGAAGAGGCCGACCATGCGCTCGATCCCGGGAATGTCGGCGGACCGACCGGACACGGTCGTGCCGAACAACACCTCTGATTCTCGACTGTACCGGCTCAAGAGGATGGCCCAGGCGCCCTGCACGAGGGTATTGAGCGTCACACGGTGGGTCTGCGCGAACGTGCGCAACTGCGCGCTGGCTTCGGGCGAGAGCGTAATGGTCGCGATGCCGTTGGGAGAGCCCTGGGCGATTTCCTCAGGGGCGATCTCTTCGCCCAGGACGGTCGGTATCGTCATGCCCTTCAAGGCGGCGCGCCAGAATCGCCCCGCCTCGGCCAGGTTCTGCTTCAGGAGTCGAGCGATGTGATGGCGATAGGGCGTCACCGGCTCGAGGCAGGGCACACGCTTGCGTCGCAAGGCTTCGTAGACGGTCAGGACTTCCTGCAATAGAATCGGCAGACACCAGCCGTCCATGAGCATGTGGTGGTGCGTCCAGAGGACGTCGTAGGCCTCCTCGGCGACACGAAACAGCAGGACCCGCATCAAGGGCGGCAGCTCAAAGTCGAAATCCGTCAGCCGATCGCCCTCCACCAGTCGGCTGAACCACGCCTCCTGCTCGCTTGCCGGGCAATCCCGCGCATCCACTTCACGCCAGGGCAGGGCCGCGGCAGGCAGGACGATTTGAATCGGCGAGGCCACTTCGCGCCAGAGGAATCTCGTCCGCAACAGCGGGTGCCGATCCACGATCTGCTGCCACGCGCTGCGGAACATTGCGAGATCAAGGTCACCCTCCATCCGCCAACTCATCTGCTCGATATAGACACCGGAGACCGGGGCATACAGGCTGTGGAAGAGGAGCCCTTGCTGCAGCGGGCTCAGCGGGTAGACATCCTCCAGGTTCGGGCAGGCCGCTTCCGCCGACGCCCGCGAGGCCTCGTCGACGAGGGGACCGGAGAGGTCCATCGCTGGCGCTGAAAGGCTCGCGGCTTGAGATTGAGCCAACGCCGCGGCCAACTCCGCCACGGTCTGGGATTGAAAGACCTGCCGCGGCGTGAGGCTGAAGCCGGCCTGTCTGACCCGGCTCACGACCTGCAGGCTCAAGATGGAATCGCCGCCGAGTTCGAAAAAATTGTCATGGATGCCGACCCGTTCCCGTTGCAACACGTCCGCCCAGATCGACGCCACCAACGCTTCAACCGCATCACGAGGGGCTGCATACCCGGCGTCACCGAGATCGTCGGGGATCGGCAAGGCCGCGCGATCCACCTTGCCGTTCGCGGTGCGCGGCAAGCCCTCCAAGTGAACGAATCGCGACGGGATCATCACCTCGGGCAGCCGCGACCGGAGCGCATTCTTCCAGGTTTCAATCGACGGCGCCTGGCCACCCGCCGTCACGACATAGGCCACCAGGCGCTTCTGACCCGGCCGGTCCTCGCGCACGACTGTGACGGCATCCTGAATACCTGACAGCTCCCTGAGGCGCGCGTCGATCTCTCCCGGTTCGATCCGCACCCCGCGCAACTTGATTTGATGGTCCACCCGCCCCAAGAACTCCAGGCTACCGTCCTGACGGCGGCGCACCAGGTCTCCCGTTCGATAGAGGCGCGCACCGGGCTCCGTCCCGAAGGGATCGGGGATGAAGGCCACAGCGGTACGCCCCGAATCTTGAAGGTAGCCTCTGCCCACCCCAACTCCGCCGATGCAGAGTTCCCCGGGCACCCCTACCGGCACCGGCGCCAACCAGCGGTCCACCACCATGAGCCGAGTCCCCCGAATGGGCCGTCCGATCGGCATACAGACGTCTTCGGCAGCCGGTGGTGAGGTGATCGTCGCCGTGGCGACGTCATCCGCACATTCGGCCGGTCCATAGGCATTCACCAGCGGCACGTGCGGGTACCGTCCCAGCCACTCGCGACTAAGTTGCGGCGGCAAGGCTTCGCCTGTCGGCAACAACCATCGCAAGGCACGGAGCGGGGGAACGCCGGCTTGTTCTCCCCCCACCATCCCCTGGAGCAACACCGGCACCGTCTCGGCCACCGTGACGGATTCGTACTCCAGACAGGTCAGGAGCCGCAGAGGATCACGGGCCACGTCGTCCGGGACGATCAGGGTGCATCCGCCGCAGAGGAGAGCTGCCAGGTGCTGCCACACGGAAATGTCGAAACAGGCCGAGGCCGTTTGTGCCACCACATCGTTCGGCCCCAATCCCAAGGAGTCACACTTGCTCCAGAGGTGGTTCATCAACCCCCGCTGTGTGACCATGGCGCCCTTGGGAATTCCTGTCGAACCCGACGTATAGATGACGTAGGCCAGCTGGTCCGGCGAGCAGGCGCGGAGCCGACGGCGCGGAGTCTTCCCCTCTCTCTCCATGTCCTGGATCGTGAGGAGCCGCGTCTCACCGGTCGCAAGACGGGGAGAGGCCTCGGCGACCAGGGCGCGGTAGGTCTCGCTCGTCACGACGACGGAGGCAGCACTCGAGTGGATCAGATCGCCCCAACGGGCGGGAGGATGTGACGGATCCAACGGCAGGTAGGTCCCGCCGGCCTTCAATAGGCCCACGATGCCGGTGAGTAGATCCAGACCACGGTCGAGCAACAGGGCGACGATCCTGTCAGGGCCGATGCCGGCAGCCGTCAGCGCGTGGGCGACTCGGTTCGCCGATTCGTTCAATGCTTCGTAGGTCCTGGTCTGTCCCCCACATTGCACGGCGACAGCGTTCGGAGTCCGTGCGACCTGCGCCTCGAAAGCCGCAGCAAAGTCAAACCACCTGTCCGTAACGGGGACAGCAGGCCCGACCAGTAGGGCCTGCTGCTGCTCTTCGATCGACAGCAGCGGCAACTCGCTCAGTCTGCGGCCCGGCGTCTCAGCGATGCCGGCCACAAGGGTCTGGAAATGCCCGGCCATACGGGCAATGGTCGCGGCGTCGAACAGATCGGTGTTGTACTCAAAGGCCCCTTCCAGCCCCGTCTCCGTCTCGGCCATGTCCAGCGAGAGATCGAACTTCGCTGCCGCCGCATCGACTTCGGTGATGTCGACCTGCAACCCGGGCAACCGGACGGCCTCGGCCAGCGTCGTCTGCAGCGCAAACAGCACTTGAAACAGCGGTGAGTGGCTGAGGACCCGCGCCGGCTTGAGCGCATCAACGAGTTCCTCGAACGGCAGCTCCTGATGCTCCTGCGCCCCGATCACGACTTCACGTACCCGCTCGAGCAGGCCAAGGAAGGTCGGGTCCTGCGAGAGGTCCGTACGCAGCACGAGGGTATTCGCAAAAAAGCCGATGAGATCTTCCGTCTCGCGTTTCGTCCGGCAAGCGATGGGGGTACCGACACAGACATCCTCGACCCCCGTATACCGCATGAGCCAGGTCTGGAAGGCGGCCAACAGGGTCATGAAGAGGGTCACGTTGTGCCGCCGGCTGAGCTCGCGCAACCCATCGGCCACGGCCCGCGGCAAGGTGAAGGCGTACCGGCTGCCCGACGAGGTTTGGACCGCCCCGCGCGGGTGGTCTGCGGGCAGTTCGACCACCGGCAGGTCTCCGGCCAGTTGCCGCTTCCAATAGGTCAGGTGCCGATCGAGGACTTCGCCCTGCAGCCACCCCCGTTGCCACTCCGCATAGTCGGCATATTGGATGGGAAGCGCCGGCAACGCTGCGCCGATCCCCTCCACCGCCTCGACGTACAACTGGCCGAATTCCCGCGCCAGGATTTGCGCCGACCAACCGTCGCATACGATATGGTGCAGCGTGACCACCAACAGATGGTCGTCCTCCGCGATGTCGAGCAGCCGCAGGCGCAGCAGCGGCCCCCGACGAAGATCGAACGGGCGTCGAGCCTCCTGACGCGCCGCCGCCGCGATGGCAACGGGATCGGACGAAACCACGCCGTCCTCCAGCGTGACGCGGCCCTCGGCTGCAATGATTTGAACCGGCTCCCCGTTGTCGGAGGTGAACGTGGTCCGCAGCACCTCGTGCCGCTCGACGATGCGGTTGAAACAGTCCAGCAGGACCCGGCGATCCACCAGCCCCTTCATCCGCACGGCGATGGCCGTGTTGTACGACGCACTCTCCGGTTCCAACTGCGAGAGGAACCAGAGCCGCCGTTGGCCGAAACTCATGGGAAACAGATATTGCTCCGGATCTTGCGTCTGCTCGTGGGGCATCAGCATGGATCGTCGGCTCCCCGTGGCTCCGCCATGGCCACCAAGATCTGCCGCCGTCCCTTGAAGGGCGTACGCCCGTGCGCGGCGAGCATGTTGTCGAGCATCATCACATCTCCCTGCTGCCAGGGGAATTGCACCGCCAGGATGCGATACACGCCGCGAATCTCCTCCAACAGTTCGGATTCGATCGGACTTCCGTCGCCGTAACAGGCATTGCGAGGCAAGTCCTCTTCCGCCACGACGGCCAACAGGGCCTCCCGCACCGCGGGCTCCAGATTCGAGACATGAAATAGATGGGCTTGGTTGAACCACACGCTTTCGCCGGTGCGAGGATGGACCGCGACCGCCTGCGCCACCTGCCTGGTACGCAGTTCGCCGTCTTTCTTCCACTCGTAGAGAATGCCGTTGTTGCGACAGAAACGCTCCACCACCGTCGGATCGTGGCTGTTGAATACCTTTTGCCAAGGCACATCCAATCCGTTGCCGTAATTGCGGACGTACATGATTCCTTTCTCGATAAGGCGTTCGCGAATCCTGACCGGGATCCGGCGATAGACCTCCCGGCTGTCCGCGATCGGCGTGTAGCCCCCTTCCTCGGGCACCTGGCTGCAGTAGAACCAGATTTTCATCGGCCACTCGCGCGTGTAGGCCTGCTCGTTGTGCAGCGGAATCGATTGATGCGGCGGATATTCGGTCGAGGTGTAGACCTGCTGATGTACCTGCGATCGCGGGGTCGAACCGAATTCGTAAGACACGAGGGAGGACGTGAAGGCGCCGATGAACGACTCGAAATCGGTAACGCTGCGGATCGGCAGGCCGCGAAACAGCAGGCCTCCGCAGGACGGCAGGAGGGTCTCCGCATGCCGACGAGCCCCGTCGAGGTAGTCCTCCAATCGCCTCTCCTCGAGAGGAGTCACCAACAACGGCAGATTGCCGTCCGACATCCAGGCCCCGACCGCCAAGCCCCCCTGTCCGTTCGCGTGGCCGTTCACGCCGACCTGCGGCGCATAGGCCGTCCCTTTCTCCTGGTTCATCGTGCTACCTCCGCCCTCAGGGGCCGCAGGATGAAGACCAGCGCCTCCACCACCGCCGCCTGCGAGCTCCGGACGAAAAAATGGTCTCCCTGAAACAGCCATAATTGAAACCCTTCGGCGCTATGCGTTCGCCAAGACGCAAGCTGCTCGGTCCCGACCGCCTGGTCCGCCATCCCGCCGAAGGCCGTGATCGGGCAGCCGAGCGGCGGTTCGGCCTGATGGACGTACGTATCGCGCAGCGCAAAATCGGCGCGGAGCGTCGGCAACATCAGCTCCATCATTTCGGCATGGTCCAGGATCTCCCGCGGCGTCCCGTTGAAGTGCCGCATCCGTTCCACAAATTCTTCATCGGGCAACTCGCAGAGTCGATCCTGGTCACGGATCTGCGGTGCCGGACAGCCCGACACGAACAGATGCACCGGTTCGATACCGTACCGTCGGCGCAGCTCGCGGGCACATTCAAAGGCGAGCAGCCCGCCGATGCTGTGGCCGAACAACGCCACGGGCCGATCGCAGACCGGTTCGATGGCCTTGGCCAATTCCGCCACCACCCGACGCAGGTCGCCGATCGGTTGCTCCTTCATCCTGGCCTCACGGCCCGGTAGATGGACGGCGCAGAGTTCGATGTCCTGCAGCAACTCACTCGGCCAGCCGCGAAACAACGAGGGTCCGCCGCCCGCATAGGGAAACCCGATCAGCCGCAGACCGTCGCCGCGGCGGCAGGTGACCAGCCAGGGACGCCGATCCGTGGCGGTCAGCATGGGGCCGCCGTCTGATCCGCCTGCCCGGCCTGCTCCGCCATCCACTTTCGCAGACTCAGCGGCCGCATATCCGTCCAGACCTCCGTGATGTAGGCCAGACATTCGGTTTTCAGCCCGGTCTTCCCCGCATCCCGCCAACCCAGCGGATTGTCCCGGTAGGAGGGCCAGATCGAATACTGTTCCTCGTGATTGACCACGACCTTGTAGACCGTCGTATCGTCCTGTTCGTCCTGTCCCATGGTGCCTCCTTGTTATGGTGAGTGAACGGCGACGTTACGACCGGGCCGATGCAGGCTCCGGTCTGAACGTCAGGTTGTGGACCGCCCGGCCCGCAAGCAGCGGAGTCGGCAGCCCCTGGCTCCAATTGCGATGCTGATCCCGATAGTGCGGTGACAACGGATGTCCCGACTGGCCCCCCGGCATGTGAAAGATCGCGTCGGAATGGTGGGAGGGAGACACCACCATGCGCTCACTGGCGGCCAAGCTCCCGCTGAGGACGCGGACGCATTGGCCGCAGCCCGGGGCCGCCTCCTCCGCCATGTTGAGCCACCGCCCCACCAAGGGAATCGTGTCGCTCAGCGGATGGGCCATCCGCACCCGATTCATGACTCCCCAGGCCAATGCATCGACGCGCGACAGACCATAGTCGGCCTTGAGCGTCGCGACGGTCCGCTCCAGTTCATGCAACAGGAACGCGTGCCAGTCCGCGAACCGAGCCGGATCGGGCAGGGTTCCGGGAGCCTGCTCCGTGAGCAAGGTCCTGAGCGGCGTATCGAGGTCGCCGTCGTAGGCGAAGGCGGGATCCTGTTCGCGGCACCCTTGTAGAAACGGCGCGAAGACCGAGGCGGCCAGACTGCGGCGAAAGGCCGTCAAGAGCGCAACCCCCCTGCTGTCCTTCTCGGCCCTGCCATCCCAGGCTTCGACGGCCTCCCGCGCTTCGGCAAGCTCCGGATGTTGTGCGAGAACCTCCGGGGTGAGCAGCCGGCGTATCAGATCCCGGTAGAACTCGTGCAACTCCGTCGTCGTATCCAATTGCAGCGCCAAGAGGTCGGGCTCGCGGACCCGTTCCATGGCGCGCAGCCGTTCCGTGATGCGATAGGCGCGGTAGCCGTTCGCGAACGCATGGCCGATCACATGGGGATAGGTATCGTCCGTCATGCGGTGGTTGGCGCTCACCAGGTATCCGGCGGGGGGATCGATGACCCGGGGAAGGTCGTCCGGCGGAATGAAGCCAGTCCAGCCGGTTCGCCCATCGGCCCAGGACACACTGACCGACCCGTCAAGCCCGCGACGGACCGGGATTCTCCCCATGTAGGTCCAGGCGATGTGGCCTTCGGCATCGGCCAGGAGCACGTTGCTCGGCGGGGCGCCGGCCCGCGTGGCCACGGCGAGCGCATCCCAGACCGAACGGGCCTGATCCATCCAAACCAATCCCAGATCCACCGCCTCGGGATCGAGCGCGGTCCAACGCAGAGCCACCGGCCCTCCCAGCAAGGGCTCCTCGGCCACAGGACCCCAGCGGGTCTCTCTGATTTCCACCATCTGATCCGGGCCTCCCTTGATCGCGATGGTTTCCGTCCGATGCGTGAATGCCTGCCAGCCGTCGGGAGTCCCATATTCATCCGGATTCTTCGGATTGAGTTCCAGTCGCACGAGGTCCAGAAAATCACCCTCGACATTCGTCAAGCCCCAGGAGACGGCGCCGTTCGAACCGGCGATCACCACCGGAATCCCGGGCACGACGACGCCCGCCAGTTCGATACGCCCATACCGCATCTGAACCCGATACCAGATGTTGGGCACCCCTAAGTCCAGGTGCATGTCGTTCGCCAGGATGGCGCGACCGTCTTCGGTCTTCCCTCCACCCACGACCCAGGCATTCGATCCCAGCTCTCGTTTTCGTCCCGGTACCAACGAGACTTGCAGCGATCGACTCTGCCCGCCGGCCCGCCGGAGTGCCGCCAAGGCCTCCACGGGCACCGTCATGGACGAGGGTTTCGTCGTTCCGCCCGTGAGTAATTGAGCCGTGTAGTGATCCAGCGGAGGCAGCAGGAAGGCGGCGACTTCCGCCGGCAGCGAGGCCGTCATCACCGTACGCATCCGTTCGTCGCCTTCTGATCCGTTCAACATTTGAAACATGGCCGACACCACCAGGAGGCTGTCGGTCGGCTCCCACGGGGCGGGCCGGTAGCCCAGCAGAAGGCATTCGAAGGGAGGGATCGTCATCTGATGCAAGAAGGCGTTCACACCCTCGGCGTAGGCCGTCAAAAGGGCCGATTGGTCTTCAGGCAACCGCCGAAGGACCGCCTCCGCCACCCGCGACAGACCCAACCGCCGCTGCTTGAGATCGATGGACAACGCCGGCTCGCCGAATACTTCGGCCAACCGCCCCGCGCTGGTGCGTCGCAGCAGGTCCATTTGGAAGAGGCGGTCCTGGGCCGTCACGTACCCGAGCGCCCGAATCGCGTCGAGGCGGCTGTCGGCCGACAGCATCGGGACACCGTATTCGTCGAACCCCACGGCCACCGGAGCCCGGAGCCCAGCCAGGGTGAGCGTGCCGTCGCGCGCAGGGAGGGACGCGGTACAGACCAGCAGGACGGCAGCGGCCCCGAGTCCCGCGGCAACCCCGACTGCGACCAGGACACGTCTTCCGGTGATCATGCCCCTTCCTGTTGCTCCGCCGCCTTGACCGCGTCCGCAAAGATTGCTGCGATCGTATCGATCTGCTCCGCCGTGACGATGAGGGGCGGCAGGAACCGCACCACGCTGTTGTGCCTGCCGCCCAGTTCCAGGATGAGGCCGCGTCGCAGGGCTTCATGTTGAATCCTCGACGCGAGGCCCGGCGCTGACGGGTGGCAGCCCGGCAGGTCGAGCGGTTCGTCGCGCGCCACGATCTCGACGCCGACCATGAGTCCACGACCCCGCACATCGCCGATGCTGCGGGATGCGGCCTGGATCTGCCGGAGGAGGCCCGACAAACGCTCGCCCATCCGAGCCGCATGCTCGTCGATCCGCTCTGCGGTGATGAATTCCATGGTGGCCAGCCCCGTCGCCATCGCGAGTTGATTGCCCCTGAAGGTGCCGGCATGGGCCCCCGCCGTCCAACGGTCCCATTCAGGGCGGTAGACCACCACGCTGAGCGGCAACCCTCCGCCGATCGCCTTCGACAACACCACGACGTCCGGCACGATGTCCGCATGCTCGAACGCAAACAGCCGACCGGTGCGACCCAGCCCCGTCTGCACTTCGTCGACGATCAAAGGAATCCCGCGCGCCTGCGTCATCCGACGGATGTCTTGGAGCCAGGTTTTCGCCGCCGGGATCACCCCGCCTTCGCCCTGTACGACTTCGAGGATCATGGCCGCCGGTTCCACCACCCCGCTGTTGGGATCATCGAGCATCCGTTCGATATAGGAGGCCGACAGGCGCATCCCCTTCTCTCCCCCGACCCCGAACGGGCATCGATACTCATAGGGAAAGGGCAGGAAGTGCACCTCGGGCATGAGCCCGACGATGGCCTGCTTCGGGGCCAGGTGCCCCATCAGTCCCAGAGCCCCGTGCGTCATGCCGTGATAGGCGCCATGAAACGCCAGGATCGTCCGCCGTCCGGTCGCGATCTTGACGAGCTTGAGCGCCGCCTCGACCGCGTCCGCGCCGGAGGGTCCGCAAAATTGAATTTTCGCGCCCTCGGCAAAGGAGGGCGGCAGGCAGTCGAACAACGTCTCGACGAACCGATCCTTGACCGGCGTTGTCAGGTCCAGGGTTTGAAACGGCAGGCCGTCATGCAGCATCCGGTTGATCGCTTCGACGACGACCGGGTGGTTGTGTCCCAGCGCCAGCGCCCCTGCGCAGGCCAGACAGTCGATATAGGTCCGGCCGTCGGTATCCTGCACATACAGGCCCTTGCCCTTGCTCAGCGCCAACGGCAACCGGCGCGGGTAGCTGCGCGCATTCGATTCCCGCGCGGCCTGGCGTTCCAGATAGGGATTGGCCGGAGACAATTCCCGCGGGGACATGCACCCCGTCGGCATGGCTTGCCACAATTCATCCACGTGCACCGACATCACCTCACCTCCTCGCGACAGACATCCCTCGCTTCACTTGGCCGAATCCATTCCCGCTTCCCGTCGACCTCGGCCGTCTCCAACGGATCGACCAGCCTGCCGACGTCCAGCCGGACACAGCGATCGGCCCGCGAGAAGTACCGGTCGTCATGCGTAATCACCAACACCGCCTTGCCTCGCGCCTTCAAATCGGGCAACAACTCCGTATAGAACACCTTGCGAAACAGCGGATCTTGATCAGCCGCCCACTCGTCGAACAGATAAAACGGCCGGTCCTCTACGTAGGCCGTCAAGAGGGCCAGCCGCTTGCGTTGGCCCTGCGAAAGGGCCTGCGTCGAGAACGATCCGCCTTCGATGCGGACCTTCGTGTCCAATTGGAGCCGCTCCAGATACACGCGCGCGACCCCATCCAGATTGTCCTGCTCCAACCCGAGCAGCGAATCGAAGAGATGAAAGTCGGAGAACACGGTGGAAAACAGTTGCCGATAGGCTTCGCGATTCGAATCGTCGATCGGCACACCGTCCAGGAGGATGCGGCCGGACTCAGGCCGATAGAGCCCAAGCAGCAGGAGGGCCAGCGTCGTCTTGCCGCTCCCGTTGCCCCCAACTAAGAAGGTCACCTCGCCGGGTCGGAAGGTCAGGTCGATCGGGCCGAGCCGGAACGGACGCTCGTCTCCCTCACGGGCATAGTGGTGCGTGAGGCCGACCAGGTCGAGGCGGCGCCAGCCGCGGAGATCCAACTCGGTCGCCGGAATCCGCGTCGATCCCTCCTGGTCGGAGGCTGCCGCAGCCGACAGGGACAGGCCCAGCGCATCGATTTTAGTCAACGCCACGTTGGCGCGGCCGATGCCGGGCAGCAACTCCACGATCTGGGAAAACGGCCCCATCATGTAGAGCAATACCAGCGTGGCCCCGACGACGGTGGCGAGCGAAACCGGTTGCCACAAGGGCCACAGGAACAACACCGTGCCGATGGCGGCGTAAAAGAGAAACAGTCCCCAGCTGGAGGCGATGGAATAGACCGTCATCCCGCCGACGAAGTCCCATTCGTAGGCCTTCACCGTCTGCCGCAGTTGGGTCGTGAGAAACGCGTGGCGGCGTTCGCGGTGCAGCTTGAGTTCCTTGATCCCCGCCATGATCGAGCGGAAATGACGGAACAGGGCGTCGTTGGTCTCCCGCGACCGCGCGAAGAATTCGATGGCCTTACGTTCTTGCCACTGGAACGTCGCTGCGCCGACCGCCATGAACCCCAGCACTAAGAGTAGGCTCGGCCAGGACAACCAGCCCAGATAGGTCAAGCAGCCGAGCGTGGTCGCCACGTTGATCCCGATGAGGGGCAACTGCACGTAGGCCTGTGCGATCACGTCGGTGTCCTCGCTCAACGCGGCCAAGAGGCGATGCGGTCCCAATCGTTCCAATTGCCCGAGCGGCGCGTCGAGAATGCGACGGCTCAGCTGATAGCGGAGTTCGGAAATGGTCGCTTGTCCCAGCCTAGTCAGCAGGATTTCCGACAGGGCCTTGCAGGCGGCCACCGCCAGCGCCAACCCCAGGAAACTCCAGGCCAGCGATGTCGAGACCGTCGACTCCTCCATGGCGCGGTGGATGACTGCGATGAGCCCCGCTCCGGCCAGGCCGCTGACGAGCCCCGCCGCAACGGAGCAGAGCACCAAACGCCACGATTTCCGCAGTAGGAATCGAATCAGATCCATTGGTCACGTCCTAAGCCGAGACACCTCGAAGCCTGCGTGTCGCGCGGGGCACGGGGACGATGCCGCCGTCGTCTCTCCTTCCAGCGGCCTGGGCCGCACGAATCTTTGCCGCCAACCCGACCACCGTGGGAGCGGAATAAAACTCGCGCAAGGGCACCTCCACCTGATACAGCTCCTGCACGCGATTGAGGAGTTGAAGGGCACTGAGGGATTCGCCGCCAAGCTCGAAAAAATCCCGTTGCCGTTCCACCTGCCCTGTGCCCAAGACTTGTCGCCACAAGCCTGCGAGTTGCGTCTCCAGGCCCTCGCATCCCTCCGTCTCTCCCATGGCCTGCGGTCGCAGGGCGGCGGACGAGGGCATCGCCTGCCCAACCGAGGCGATCACGGCCGGCAAGTCGCGTATCGACTGCACCACCTGCGCAAGCTCCAGCCCTTCGAACAGGCGGCGGACCACCTCGCGTGACTCTGCCTCCGTCATGCCGTCCAATTCAGCCTCATCGGCACCTAGAGTCCTCAGGACGGCTTCGGCCTTCACGGCCATCCCGACATGGCGCCACCGGTCGAAATTCACCGAGAGCATCCTCCGCCCTTCCTTGCGTCCCGCCTGCGCCAGGGCATCGAGGTAGGCATTTGCCGCGCAGTACGCACTTTGGCCGACCCCTCCGACCACGGCGGTCAAGGAGGAACAGAACAGGAAGAGGTCCAGAGGCTCCTTCCGAAACAACTCGTCGAGGACCGCGGCACCCAGCATCTTCGCGCGGAATTCGTCCCAGACAGCCTGGGCCGTCTTCAGCGCCAGGAGGCCGCCTCCCGCCACGCCGGCCGCGTGGACCACGGCATGGATGCCACCGAATCGTCGGCGAGCCTCGTTGAGCACAGTCTCCATCTGTGCGCGGTCCGCCACATCGGCCCGGCACAGCAACACTTCGCTGCCGAACCGTTCCAGCTCGGCCACCGCCTTCTGTTGTTCAGCCGTGGGCTGCGACCGCCCCACCAAGACCAGGCGAGCCTGTCTGCTTCGCGCGACGTAATCCGCCACGCGCAGGCCGACCCCGCCCAATCCGCCGGTGATCAGGCAGACGCCTCGCTCGCACAAGACCGATTGATTCTCGTTTCCAGTTCCCACTCGCAAGGACTCGAAGGTCCGTACCCACCGATGCCCTCCCCGATAGGCCACCACTCCCTCACCAGCAATCGTGTTCGCTTCAGCCACCAGCCGCTCGCCCCATCGATCGGCGAAGGGCGGCTCGAATGCCGTCCGGTCCAAATCGAGCAGACGGCAGGAGAGGCCCGGATATTCCTGCGGCATGACCAGCGCCATGCCCAGGAGCGTCGCCCGTTCAGGACAGACCCGCTCGTCGCCGGCCACGTCATGGAGGCCTTGGGTGAGCACAAGCAGAGAAGGCCGCGTCGCCCGCGGTTCTCCGAAAACTTGTGCCAGCAACACCAAGTGGAGAAATCCGCGTACCTGGGCCGCCTCGATGCGCGCCTCCGAAGATCCGTCGGCCCACTCCCCATCGAGCGTCCAGGCCTGGACGATCCGGCGCGGATTGATGCCTCGCTCCGCCAAATCCCGCCGCAACGAGTCGTGATCCTCGCGTGAATCCGGACGCACTCCGTAACTGCCATCCGTTTGACGGACAAATTCGGTTGCCGGACGCGCGATCGTGACCGACCGCACCAGCGGCGTCAGTTGCGCAAACAACAGGGTTTCGCGCTGCACATCATCGACAAACAGTACCCAGTGGCCGTCATCCTGCGCCCCGCCCTTCGTCACAAGCGCCGACCGTCTCCAGGACGGTTGATAGAACCACTGCGAGGGGTCGGAGCGGCGATCGGGGGCGGGAACGGCCTCCTTGTCCGGCCGCGGTTCCAGCCAATAACGCTGCCGCTCGAACGGATAGGTGGGCAAGGGCACGCGCCTGCCGGGACGTGCTCCCTGGAGAGCACTCCAGTCCACCGGCACGCCTGCGCCCCACAACGATCCCAACGTCATCAACAGACCGGCCGACTCCTCCTGCTCCCGCCCGCCGATCGAGGCCAGGACGGGAACGGTGCCTGCGGCGGGCTGCCGTTGAGCCAAGGTTTGGAGCGTCCGGCCGGGCCCCACTTCCAGGAGTACCGGCGGTTGCCCTTCCAGCAAGGTCCGCAATCCATCGGAAAACCGGACGGTGCCGCGAAGGTGGCGGACCCAGTAGGCAGGATCGGTTGCTTCGTCCGGCCTGATCCAGGTTCCCGTCAGGTTGGAGATCCAGGGGATCCGCGCGTCACGAAAACGGATGCTCGACAGAAACGACGAGAAGCGCGCAAGCATCGGCTCCATCATGGCGGAGTGGAAGGCATGGGAGGTCGCAAGCCGGCGCACCTTGATCCCGCCGGCGGCCAGGTCGTCCTCGAAGGCATTGAGCAGTGCGTCGGGACCGGACACCACGCATTGCGTCGGCGCATTGACCGCGGCCAAATCCAGCCCCTCACCGAGCAGCGGCCGGACCTCCGCTTCCGTCAGCGGAACGGCAACCATCCCTCCGGAAGGGAGGTCCTGCATGAGCCGACCGCGCAGGGCGACGATCGCGAGTGCCTCCTCCAGCGAGAACAGCCCCGAGAGGCAGGCGGCGACATACTCCCCGATACTGTGGCCGATCATGGCGACGGGGGAGAGGCCCCAGGCCATCCAGATCCGTGCAAGGGCATATTCCAACACGAACAGCGCTGGTTGGGTCATCGCCGTGCGATGGATCAGTTCCGCATCACCGGGCGAGGTGGGGAACAGGACCTGTCGAATGTCCCGCCCGAGCTGCCGAGCCAGGAGGGTCGCGCAGTCATCCACCTGTTGCCGGAACGTGCGTTCCTGTTCATACAGCGCCCGTCCCATGTGCGGATATTGCGAGCCCTGTCCGGAAAACATGAAGGCCACCTGGCGGGCTTCGCCGACCGGTCCGGCAGAACCGGAGAGGAGGAGCGGGCTCTGGAGTCCCTGCCGTACCTCGTCGATCGTGCTCGCGACCACCCACCGCCGATAGGCGAACGCTCGACGTCCCTGCTGCAGCGTGTAGGCCACATCGTCCAGATCGGATTCCGGCGCCTCGGCCACGTACTCGGCCAAGCGAGCGGCGGCACGGTCCACCGCCTCCTTCGATCGAGCCGACAGGGTGAACAGACGCCAGCGTCGCCCCTCGGATGCCTGGCGACGGGACTGCGCCGGCGCCTCTTCCAGCACGACGTGAGCGTTGGTGCCGCCGAGGCCGAACGAACTCACGCCGGCCCGCCGCGGGAAGGAACCTCCCACCCACGACCTCAAGGTTGTATTCACATAAAACGGCGTCGTCGAAAATTGGATGGCAGGATTGGGGGCCGTAAAATGCAGGCTGGCGGGAATTTGCCGATGGACCAGGGCGAGCACCGTCTTGATCAGACCGGCGATGCCGGCCGCGGCATCGAGATGGCCGATGTTGGTCTTCACCGAGCCGATCGCACAGAAGCCCGTTCTGGCGGTCGACTCCCGAAAGGCCGCGGTGAGGGCCACTACTTCGATGGGATCGCCCATCGGCGTGCCGGTCCCATGGGCCTCGACATAGGAGATTGAGTCCGCCTCCACCCCCGCCGCCACGTGGGCTGCCTTGATCACCTGTGCCTGGCCTTCGACGCCGGGCGCCGTGTACCCGACCTTGGAGGCTCCGTCGTTGTTGATCGCAGACCCCTTGATGACCGCCAGGATGTAATCGCCGTCGGCCAAGGCCTCCTGCAGCCGCTTGAGCAGCACGAGCCCCACTCCGCTGCCGCCGACCGTACCTTCCGCCTTGGCGTCGAAGGTTCGACAGTGACCGTCCGGCGAGACGATGCCTCCTTCCTGGTAGAGGTAACCGACCGTTTGCGGCACGGTCACGGACACACCGCCCGCCAAGGCCATGTCGCATTCGCCGCTGAGCAGGGCCTGACAGGCCAGATGGACCGCCACCAGCGAGGTGGAACAGGCCGTCTGCACCGCCAGGCTCGGACCCCGCAAATTCAATTTGTACGAGACCCGCGTCGCGAGCGAGTCCTTCTCCACCCCCAACATGGCCGCCATCTCGGCGGGTGATTGGAGCAGGACCCGACGCGGAAACAGATGATAGAGATACCCGCTGGTGCTCGATCCGGCATAGACTCCGATCGACCCTTCGTACCGGAAGGGGTCGTACCCGGCGCTCTCCAGGGTTTCCCACGCACACTCCAAGAGGAGGCGTTGTTGGGGGTCCGTGATTTCCGCTTCCTTCGGCGTCATGCCGAAAAAGGGCGCATCGAACAGGTCCACGCCATCCAGCACGGCGCGCGCCCTGACATAGTTCGGGCGTTCGGCGATCTGCCGGTCGACACCGGCCTCCGACAGTTGCCTGGCGGTAAGTTCCGAAACCGACTCGATTCCCGCCGCGAGGTTGCGCCAAAAGGCGGCGACATCGGAGGCGCCGGGAAACCGGCCGGCCATGCCGACGATGGCGATCTCCAGCCCATCACGCGGTTCGGCTGAATCGAGGTCCGGGTCTGAACGGTTCATTCGCTCCTCGATGCCATTTGTTTCGCGCGACGCTGTGTCATCCGTCGCACGCCCGCATCGCGGGAGTCTTTCAACCGACCGATCCCCGTCCCCTCACCCCCGGCCTCTTGAGGCCCGGCGATCGCGGCAGCCAAGGTCTGGACCGTGGGATATCGAAACAACTCCACCATCGACAGTTCGCGGCCGGCGAGCGCTCGGACTCTGGTCAGGACCGTCGGCAACAACAGGGAATGGCCGCCCAAGTCGAAGAAGTTGTCGTGGAGGCCGACGCTGCGCACGCCCAGCACCTCTTCCCAGATGGCCGCCACCGCCCGTTCGCAATCGTTGTGCGGGGCCGGGCCTCGGACGGGATCGGGCGTCGAACACGCCATGGCCTGCAGCGCCTTTCGATCCACCTTGCCGCGCGATGTCACCGGCCAGGCGTCGACGAAGACCCACTGGTTGGGCACCATGTACTCGGGGACCAGCTCGGAGAGAAACGTACGCAGGGCTTGGCCGGTGAGGCCTTGCGGCTGGTGGGGAATGACGTAGCCCACCAGTCGGGCCTCCTGCGCCCGCCCCTGCTGCATCAGACGCAACCGCAGCAATCGGCGATGGGATTCGCTGAGTCGTTGCACCCGCTGCATCACGTCCGTCATGTCACTTCACCGCCTTGACGACGGCCATCGAGTCGGCCCACCAGTAGTGACAGTCGTCCGGCGGCAGCAGCGACCGAACCACGCTCAGCGTGAAGGACCCGAAGTGCTTGAGCAGGAACCGTTGGTGCCGCCGGCTGAAGGAATCGATCTCGTTGGTGTAGTAGGTGAACACGCCGCCCGGGCGCAGCAGCTTGGCGGCGACCGGAATGAAGCCCTCGGCGAAATTGATGCTGTTGATTACCGCCTCCTCGAACTCCGCCTCGCTGGCGGGGTACGTATCGAAGAAGACTCCGTCGAAGGGGCCGATCTCATCGACCACGTCCTGCCAGCGTCCCTGCACGAGGCGGATGTCGCGCCCCTGGTAACGTCGGGCCCACTCATCGAAGGCGCGCATGACCTCGCGGTTGCACTCGATGATGGTGTGGGACCGGGGCCGGCCCGCTTGAATGGAGGTGGCTGAGATCCCCATGCCGAACCCTACCTCCAGCACGTCGCCCTGTCGTTCGGTGACGATGTCGGCCATCGCCTTCATCAGGGGCGCTTCCCAATCCTGCATGACCTGCTGGCCCTCGATGATCAGTTCCGACGGCCGATACTCCGCCTGACTGTCTACCCAGGTATTGGCGATATCCGTCCGATCCGACCCAGAGACGAATCGCTTGGACACCTCGTCGAGGGCAAGGAGGTCGTCGGAGAACTCGTCCAGCGCTCGCCGCAGCAGCCAGTTGCGCTGGTTGGCGCGCGGCGGCGTCAGAAACTCGTCTTTGTTGATCTTGAGGAACACTTCGAACTCCGGCTTGCGTTGAATCACCGTCTTCCTCCGTTGCTCGGCATCCGACTCCAGGTCATAGAGCCACTGCGCTTCCTGAACCGATAGGGCTTCGATGTCCCGCACCATCCGCTCCTGCTCCTCCCCGCCCAGCCCGGCCAGAAGCGCAGGCCAATCGCCGGAAGCGTCGGATCTCAGAAACACCCGCACATCCTTCACCTGCGGATGGGCACGAAGGTGGCATTCGATTTCGCGGAGTTCCACGCGGAATCCCCGGATCTTGACCTGCTCGTCTCTCCGCCCGAGAAATTCGACATTGCCGTCGGATCGGCGGCGGGCGAGATCCCCGGTCCGATAGAGGCACGCCCCGCGGTCGGAGCTGAAGGGATGCGGGACGAACTGTTCGGCGGTCAGTGCCGGCTGCCGGTGATACCCGCGCGCCAACCCCGCACCGCCGATGTAGAGATCGCCGGGAACACCGACCGGCACCGGCTGCAAATGCGGATCGAGGACGTACAGTTCGACATTCGCGATCGGCCGACCGATCGGAACGGTGCGCAAGGCGGTCGGTTCCACCGACGCACTCGGGCGATAGATGCTCGCGGTAATCGTAGCCTCGGTCGGGCCGTAGGCATTGCACCAGGCGCAAGGACCGGCCATCCGTTGCCAGCGACGCAGATCGTCGGGCTGGGCCTTCTCGCTTCCCACGATCACCAGGCGCAAGGAGGGAGGGAGCGGCGATGTCGTCCGCTCGAGTTCCTCCGCCCAACCCGCCCAGTAGGGCGTCGGCAAATTCACGACCGTCACATTTCGTTCCCGCAGGAAGGCCAAGAAATCACCGTAGGCGGGAACCGGCTCATCGGAGCGCAGCACCAACGTGCCGCCGGCCAGCCAAGTCGGGAAACATTCTTCCGCCGCCACATCGAAACTCACGGACGCAAACTGCAGCACACGGTCCGAGGGAGCGAGGCCGTAGGCCTCCGCCGTCGCAAGGCCATGGTTCGCCAAGGCGCGATGGGGAATGCCGATGCCCTTCGGCCGTCCGGTGGTTCCGGAGGTGTAGAGCAGGTAGGCCAAGCTGTCTGGATGGGGACCGCTCTCAAGATCATGGTCGGGCAAGACGGCGGCCGCCGCCCACTCGTCATCCAACGCGAAGGCCGGAGGGGCTTGCGGGGGGAGGGTTCCGATGTGTCTGCGCTGGGTCAACAACAGGCGCGGTTGCGCATCCCTGAGGATGGCGGCGCGGTGCTCCAAGGGATAGGACGGGTCCATGGGTACGTAGGTCGCCCCCGCCTTGAGGCATCCCAATAGCCCGACGGCCATCTCCAACGAACGGTCCACGCAGAGTCCCACCGGCACATCCGGTCCGACGCCTTGCAGCCGCAGATACCGTGCGAGTTGGTTGGCCATCCGATTGAGCGAATCATAGGTGACGGCGGTGCGAGTCCCTTCCAGCGCGACTGCGTCCGGCACCCGTTTCACCCGCGCTTCGATCAGGCGATGGAGACAGGATTCCTGCGGCGGGGCTGTCCGCGGGCCTCGACCGTCGGCGAGCGCCGACGCCTGTTCGGCGATCGAGAGCATCGGCCAGCCGCTCAGGCGCGCATCGGGGGCCGTGACGATTCGACGCACCAGCTCCTGCAGATGCCCGGCCATCCGCGCGATGGTATCGTCGGCGAAGAGGTCCGTGCTGTATTCGACCACGGCGTCTAGACTTTCGTCCGATTTCCGCACCAGTTCCAGCGTCAGGTCGAACGCCGAGGTTTGGGTGCTGACGTCCAGGCGGGAGGCTTCGAGGTCTCCCAGCCGACCGGCCTCCGTCGGGTTGTCTTCCAACACCAGCATGACTTGAAAGAGGGGCGTGTGGCCGAGATCCCTTGCCAGCCCCAAGGCATCAACCAGTCGCTCGAAGGGAAGCTCCTGATGCGCCTGCGCCTCCAGGACGGTCCGGCGCACTTGTTCCAGCAATGAGGGAAACGGCGGGTCTCCGGACAGGTCCATACGGAGCGCGACGGTATTGACAAAACAGCCGATCAGGTGGTCCGTCTCACGCCGCCGGCGATTGGCGACCGGGGTCCCGATGCAGAAATCGGTTTGGCGACTGTAGCGCGACAGCAGAATACCAAGGGCCGCAAGGAGCAACATGAACGGCGTCGCTCGGTAACGGGCCCCCACCTCCTGCAGCCGACCGACTACAGCCGCTGGTATCGTCCACGCGTAACGCGCACCTCGATGCCCTTGAACGGCCGGGCGCGTAAAGTCCCAGGGCAGGGTCAGCAGCGGCGGCACTCCGTCCAGACGGCCCCGCCAATAGTCGAGCTGTCTGTGTTCTTCCGCTCCGCCAGCCTGTTGCCGCTGCCAGGCCGCGACATCGACATATTGCAGCAACAACTTCGGCAACGGTGAATCCCGGTTCTCCTTGAACGCCTCGTAGAGCGCCGCCAGTTCACGCCTGAGCACCTCCATCGAGCGGCCGTCCGCCACGATGTGGTGCAACGTCAGCGAAAGCACATGGTCCTCTTCATCCAACCGGAAGAGACAACAACGGATGGGGGGACCGGTAGCCAAATCGAACGGTCGGCAGGCCTCCGCCCGCACGGCGCGCACAATTTCCTCCTCGCGCTCCGCCTTCGTTCGAGCGGTCGAATGGGCGATCGGCAGCGTGAGGGTGAGCTCCGGTGCGATCACGTGCGTCGGGCGGCCGGCGATCGAGACAAAGGTGGCCCGCAGGACCTCGTGGCGCCGAACGATTTCGTTGAGCGCCCGACACAAGGCGTCCCGATCGAGAGGACCTTTCAGCCGCAAGGCGACGGGAATGTTATTGATCGAGCTTCCCGGCGAGAGTTGATCGAGAAACCAGAACCGCTCCTGCGAGAACGACAGCGGCAGTATCCCGTCGCGCGAGACGAGCTGAATCGGGTCATGGGTTGAGCAGGCAGGAGTCGGCGAACAGGTGGCGACGAAGGTGGTGAAGGCCGCGAGGGTCGAATGTTCGAACAGGGCGTCCAAGGGAACCTCGACACCCCGGACTTCCTGCAGACGGGCGACCATCTGGAGACCTCGCAGGGAATCACCGCCCAGGGCGAAGAAATCGTCCTGCGGACGGACGATGGGTCGGTTCAAGACGTTTGACCAAATTGCGACGAGATCCGCGCCAAGCCGAGCTACATAGTCGACCTCGCCTGCCGAGTTCCCTTCGGCAACAGCAATGTCTCCCGAGTATGTCTCCAAGCACGATGTGCCCACCGTCGCCAAAGCCCGGTCGAGAAATTGTGTCCGGCAGAGCCCGCGCTGCACCTTGCCGCTGGAAGTTTTTGGGAGACTCCCCGCCTTGATCAGGACGACGGCGGCAATCGACAACTCATGTGCCTGGGCCACCGCCTGCCGGATAGTCGCCGCGATCGCCGGAACGTCGAGTCCCTGGGCCCGCGGCTCCACCTCTTGCACCACGACCAGCCGCTCCTCGTCCTCCTCGCTGATCGAGAAGGCCGCGCAGCCTCCCGGCCGGAGCGCCGGATGACTCTCCTCGACCGTCCGTTCGATGTCGTGAGGATAGTGGTTGCGGCCCCTGATGATGATGAGGTCTTTCAACCGGCCGGTGACGAACAACTCCCCCTCGCGGAGCAACCCGAGGTCTCCGGTTCGGAGAAAAGGCCCTTCCCCGCTCTGCGCCAGACAGGCGTGAAAAGTCTCTTCGGATTCCTGCTCCTTTCGCCAGTAGCCCTGGGCCACAGAGGGTCCGCCGACCCAGATCTCGCCGACCTCCCCATCGGGGCACCCGATTCCGGATTCGGGGTGGACGATGCGGATCGTCTGGCCTGCTCGACTCCTGCCGCAGCTCACCAGCAAACGATCCTCTCTGCCGGCCGGTGATGCCGCCCCATACGAGAACGTCCTCGCGCCCTCCCCCTTCGTACCCCCCGTGACTAGAAGCGTCGCCTCCGCCAACCCGTAACAGGGATAAAAGGCGCGGCGGCGGAAGCCGCAGTCCTGGAACCGATCCGAGAAGCGGTCGAGGGTGGCGGCGCGCACAGGCTCCGCGCCGTTGAACGCGACGGCCCAAGCACTCAAGTCCAAGGACGCCCGTTGCGCCTCGGTCACCTGCCGCACACAGAGATCGTAGGAAAAGTTCGGTCCACCACTGGTGGTGGCGCGATACCTCGTAATAGCCGAGAGCCAGCGCGCGGGCTTCTGCAGGAAGTGCACCGGCGACATCAGGATGCAGGAGGCGCCGAGATAGAGCGGCTGCAAGACGTTTCCGATCAATCCCATGTCGTGATACAAGGGCAGCCACCCAACGATGACATCCTCCGCCGTATGGCCGAAAGACTCCTGAATCAGACGCTGGTTGTGCAGGAGGTTGGCATGCGTGACCATGACGCCTTTGGGATTTCCCGTCGAGCCGGAGGTGTATTGGAGAAACGCCAAGCTGTCGGCGGTCAGCTGCGGTTCAACCCAATCGCGTTCGGCGCCAGGCTCGACAAGGTCGCTATCGATCCATCGAAGAGCCGCGAGGTCGTCGTACGTTTCCCCTTTGGTGATGATGCGCTCGAGTGCCTGCGTGATTGCGCTCGTCGACAGGGCATAGGCAGCCTGCGCATCCGCGAGGATCGCTCGCACGCGCGGCAGGCCCCGTTGTCGTTGCGGTGGGTAGGCCGGCACCGCCACCACCCCGGCGTAGAGACAACCAAAAAACGCGGCCAGGTAGTCCAGACCAGGCGGATACAGCAATAGGGCACGCCGGCCCTCCGCCCCGGCGGCTTGCAGGACGGCGGCGACCGCTCTGGCCTGCCGGTCCAATTCGCCATAGGTCCAACTCTGCTCGTCCTGTTCTCCGTCGCGCAGGTACGTATAGGCCCGTTTGGACGGCGTATCCGCCGCGCGCCTGCGCAGCACGTCGAGCAATGTGTGGTACGTACAGGAATGAGACCGTGTCACGACTTCACCGAACCTTCCCGACCACGTCACGTTTAAGGTCTATCCTCTAAGACGCACGTCACGACCAAACTTGCATGTCTACTTTCCTGATGCCTCTGTCGCACCTCGACACAGAACGACTTGATGGACGCCGTCACCTGTGATAGCGTCCGTGACGAGGATTCCTGCCCATGTTCAACCGATCACACGTTCCTTCTCTCGTCCACATAGTCCTGCGTGCCTGGGCCATCGCGTGGCTCCTGCTCATGCCGCTCTTCCACGTCCACCCGGAGATGGAGGCCCATCACGGCGAATCGGGCCATATCCACGGGGGCACGATTCACACGATTTTTTCGGGAGACTTGGAGGGGGAGTACGACGGCCACACACACGACACACTCCTGTCACCGTTGCCCCTACTCGAGCATGTTTGGGACGAACATCCGGAAGTCGGCTTCTCGCTACTGAACGATTCCACCGATCGAAAACAACTCAAACTTCCCTCGGCGACGCCGCTCACGCTTGTCGGAGAAATCCTGCCGTTGCCCGAGCCGGTAGGCTGGGCTGCGCGTGAGGCCTTACCACCTCCACCGACCGTCCCGTCAGCCCGCGAGTATCCGCCCCGCGCTCCACCGGCCTCCTCCCTCTGACAGCCAGTCCATTAGTCCGTCGCCAGTCACCGCGAACGCGTGGGCGTTGAACTGTGCCCGCCGGTGTCCTTCTACCTATGTCGCGGAGGAGGTTCGTCATGATGACTTACGGTTCTGTCACATGGTGCGTCGTGTCACTCTGCTTGTGGCTGGTGCTCGACGCCGGTCCGCTCCTGGCGGACGACTCGGTCCGCCGCATCTATACCTTGCAAGACATTCTGACCCTCGCCGAACGGCACAGTCCGACACTCGCCGGCGCCGAAGGCTTGGTCAAACAGAGCCGCGGCCAACAGATCGCCGCGGGCGCCTACCTCAATCCCTCCATCACCGGGAGCGCCGGACGCGGAGCCATCCGCGACCCGAGCACGGGCGTTCGTGTCACCGAACGAACCCTCCTCGTTGAACAACCGATCGAATGGGCAGGCAAACGGTCGGCACGACAGGAGGCCGCCGATGCCGGAGTCGCCGGAGCCGGCGCCGCGTTGGACGAGGCGAAGGTGTCGTTGTCGGCCGATGTGAAGGTAGCTTTCTATCAACTGCTCTATCAGCAGCGTGATGCCGAACTTGCCCGCCAACACGTGGCCGCCGTAGAGGAGATGCAGCGGACGGTCCAGGCACGGGTCGCAGCGGGCGAAGCCACCTCCTTCGACAGGCTGAAGGCGGGCGTCGAACTTCAAAAGGCCCAGAAAGACCTGGCACGGGCGCAGCACGCGTTGCTCGCCGCCGGGGCGCGCCTGAATGCGCTCGCTGCCGGCACGTTGGGGAAGGGCTTTTCCATTCAAGGGGAATTTCGATCCTTGTCGCAGGCGCTGGACCCGGATCCCCTGACGGCCCTCGCGATCGAGCAACATCCCGCCATTCGCCGTTTGGCCAAACTCGCGGAGCAGGCCGATCACAGCCTGCGCTTCGAGCGGGAGGCGCGGGTCCCGAACATCACGCTCCTCGGCAGTTACCACCGGGAGGCCGGCGACGAATCCTTGGTCGCCGGGATCAGCGTGCCCCTGCCGCTCTGGTATCGGCGGCAAGGCGAAATCCAGACGGCGTTGGGCGCCAAACATCGTGCGGATGCCGAACGGCTGCGGGTCCGCCATGAGTTGGAGGCGGCCATCACCCAACATGTCCAGGAGGTGTTGACCGCGCACGAACAATTACAAGTCTTCGACAACGGTCTGCTGAAGCAAGCCGAGCAAACCGTGGCGTTGGCGAAGATGTCGTTCCGTCATGGAGCGGCCACGCTGTTGGATCTGCTCGATGCGCAGCGGGTCTACCGGCAAACCCTGCTCGAATACGCCCAGGCGCAGAGCGAACTGTCGATCGCGCTCACTCGGCTGGAGCGCTCACTGGGCGCTCCGCTGTGAGCGAGGTATCAGCGTCCTGCGAAAGAAAGAGGAAACCACTCATGAGCGGACGACGCACGATCATCCCGAGCTGCATCCTGTTCCTTCTGCCCTTCCTTGGAGCGTGCGGCGATCAAGAACCGCGAACGCCGGCCTCCGTACCCGCACCATCGACCACAACCGGCGAACGCGCACAAGCCGTGATCCAACCGCCGGCCGCCGTCCGGAATCATCTGCGTATCGAACCGGTTCGTCCGCAGGTCGTTCCCGACGTGATCACGGCGCCCGGCGAAGTCGCGTTGGATTTGAAACAGGTGGCCAAGGTCACGTCGCGCATCATGGGCCAGATCGAAACGATCCATCGCCGGCTGGGGGACCAGGTACGAGTCGGTCAACCGCTGGCGGACATCCTCAGCCTCCAGCTCGATCAATTGATCGAAGAATATCTCGTCGGCAAGGCCCAGGCCGATGTGGCGGAAGACACCTATCGGCGGACCGAGCAACTCCGCAAGGACGACATCGTCACGGAGCGTCGCCTCATCGAGGACCGGGGGCGTTACCTGGAGACGAAGGCCCGCTACCAACACATCCGCGAAAAGCTGCTCAACATGGGCTTGTCGCGCAAGGACCTCAAGGAACTCGAAGAAGGCCTGCATGAGCAGGGCCATCGTTACAGGGTCACCGCTCCGATCGCCGGCACCATCGTGGCACAACAAGCCGTGCTCGGCCAGGGCGTGGCCGCGGGAGAGCCACTCTTCGAGATCGTCGATACCGGCCGCGTGTGGGTCTTCGCGAACCTGCCGCTCGAACAGGCGCGCCGATTCACACTGGGCGACATCGGCAGGATCACGCCGAAAGGCGGCGAAACCGTCACAGCCCCGCTCACCTATCTCGCGCCCGTCGCGGATGAGACCACGAGAACCATCCGCCTCCGCTTCGAAGTCGTCAATGAGCAGAGCCGGTTGAAGCCGCACGAATACGTGGACGTGACCCTCAGCCGGCCGGCCCCGCCGGTCTTGGCCGTGCCTCTTTCCGCCGTCACGACCGTCGAGCAGCAACGGGGCCTGTTCGTCGAACAGGATCAGGGCTACTCGTTCCGGCCCATCAGCGGCGGCCGTGAAGGCGGCGGCTGGATCGAAATAACAAGCGGCGTCGCGGAAGGCGAGCGCGTGGTGGTGGACGGAGTCTTCGATCTCAAGACCCTGTTGCTGAAGTCCCAGATCGACTCGGGAGAATGAGGCCCCATGGAACGACTCTTGGCGTTTTCACTCCGGTATCGCTTCTTCACCCTGATGGCAACCCTGGTGATCATCATCATCGGTCTCTGGTCCTTCTCGCGACTCAGCCTCGATGCCGTGCCGGACCTGACGCCGGTACAGGTACAGGTCCTGACGAGGACTCCCGCCTTGGGGCCGGTCGAGGTGGAACAATTCGTGACCTTTCCGATCGAGGCGTCGCTGAACGGAGTCCCGGCGCTGCGCGAACTGCGCTCCGTCTCGCGTTATGGCCTCTCCGCCGTCACCGCCATCTTCGAGGACTATGTTGACATCTATCGGGCCAGGCAGGCCGTCGCGGAACGGCTGGCGCAGGCCATGGAGCGCATTCCCACCGAGTATGGCCGGCCCGTCATGGGTCCCCTGACGACCGGCCTCGGCGAGGTGTACCAGTTCACGGTCAAGGGACCGGGGTACAGCCCCATGGCCCTGCATACGCTGCTGGAATGGGACATCGCCCTGAAACTGCGGGCGGTGCCAGGCGTGGTCGAGGTCAACATTTGGGGTGGAGAGCCGCGGCAGTTCCAGGTGATCGTCGATCCCTCGAAACTCCTCGCCTACAAGCTCACCCTGCGGGAGGTCTTCGACGCACTGGAGCGCAACAATCGTCTCGCGGGCGGCGGCTACATCGAACGTCAACGTGAGCAACTGGTGATTCGCGGCGAAGCCCTCGCCGCACAGGTCCAGGACATCGAGAGGGTCGTCATCTCCCATGGGCCCGGCGGCGTGCCGATCTCCATCCGCGATCTTGCCGAAGTAAAGGAGGGTTCGGCGTTGCGGATCGGTGCCGCCACCGCCATGGGCGAAGGTGAAACCGTGATCGGGATGGTGCAGATGCTGGCCGGCGAGAACGCTCACGACGTGGTCGCTCGCGTCAAGGCGCGGGTCCGGGACATCCAGGCCAGCCTCCCGGCGGGCGTGACCATCGAACCCTATTATGACCGCATGCACTTCGTCGAGCAGGTCATCACCACCGTCCGGAACAACTTGCTGGAAGGGGGCTTGTTGGTGGTGGCCCTGCTGTTCCTCTTTCTCGGCGACTTGCGCGCAGGCCTGATCGTCGCCTCGGCCATTCCGCTGGCGATGCTGCTCGCCTTTACCGGCATGGTCCAGGCCGGACTGTCTGGGAACCTCATGAGCCTGGGGGCCGTCGATTTCGGGTTGCTGGTCGACGGGTCCGTCGTCATGGTCGACAACATTCTGCGCCGCCTCGCCGCCGCACAACCCCGGACGCGAGAGGAGCGGGCCGCTACGATTCTGGCCGCCGGGCGCGAAGTGCTGCGGCCGGTGACGCTGGCGGTGAGCATCATCATTCTGGTGTACGTTCCCATCCTGGCGTTGACCGGCATCGAAGGCAAAATGTTTCGCCCCATGGCCGTGACGGTCATCATGGCGTTGGCGGGCTCGCTGGTCCTGGCCATGACCCTCACGCCGCTGCTCTCGTTCTGGTTCGTGCGGGAAGACCGGCACGATCGGGAAACGAGGCTCGTCCGCTCCTTGAAACAACTGTATGAACCCTGGTTGCGCCGGGCGGTCGCGCGGCCGATCTGGCCGGCAGGAATCGCAGCCGGACTGTTCGTCGTGAGTCTCGCGCTCGGCGCCTCCCTGGGCGTGGAATTCGTACCGCGTCTGGAGGAGGGGGATCTCGCGATTCAAGTGTGGCGGTTGCCGAGCATTTCCTTGAGCGAATCGGTCCAGACCGCGTTACGGATCGAGCAGGTGCTCCGGCGGTTCCCCGAAGTCAGGCAGGTCGTCACCAGAACCGGTAGCCCGGAGGTGGCGACGGACGTGATGGGCGTGGAACTGTCGGATGTCTTCGTCATCCTCACGCCGGCGAGGGAATGGACCACGGCCGGCACGCGCGAGGAGTTGATCGAAGTGATGCGGCAGGCCATCGCCGAGGCCGTGCCCGGCGTGGGCCTCGGGTTTACGCAGCCGATCGAGATGCGGTTCAACGAATTGATCGCCGGGGTACGCTCGGATCTGGCCGTGAAAATCTTCGGCGCCGACCTGGACTTGCTTCGCCGGCAGGCCGAACGGGTGGCGCAGACGCTGCAGGGGCTCCCGGGTGCCGCAGACGTGAAAGTCGAACAGGTGGCGGGGCTGCCGCTGCTGCGCGTCATCGTCGACCGCGCGGAGATCGGCCGCTACGGCCTCACGGCCGAGGACCTGCTCACCGTCGTACGGACGACACGCGCGGGCCAACCGGTCGGCATGGTCATCCAAGGGCCACGACGATTCGAGGTGGTCGTGCGCTTAGCGGAGAACCTCGCCCAGGACCCTGCGGCCCTGGGCCGGCTCTTAATACCGACTCAGCATGGCGAACTCGTCCCCCTCTCGCGTGTGGCGGACGTGCGGCTGGATTCTGGTCCGGCGCAAATCAGCCGCGAACACGTGCAACGGCGCATCGTCGTGGAATGCAATATCCGCGGACGCGACCTGGGCGGATTCGTGACCGAGGCGAAGGGGGCGGTGGCCCGAGCCGTCACGCTTCCTCCGGGCTATGAGCTGATGTGGGGCGGGCAGTACCAGCATCTGCAAGAGGCCGCCGAACGGCTGGCCATCGTAGTGCCCCTCACGTTGCTGATGATCCTGAGTCTCCTTTCGATCGTCTTCGGTCGCCTCAGGCCGGCGCTTCTGATTTTTCTGAACGTCCCGCTCGCGCTGTCTGGAGGCCTCTTCGCCCTGTGGCTGCGCGGCCTACCCCTCAGCATTTCCGCCGTCATCGGGTGTCTTGCGCTCTTCGGTATCGCCGTCCTCAACGCGGTCGTGCTCGTGAGCCACATCGGTCAGTTACAGGTAAGCGGCATGTCGGCGGAAGCGGCGGTGATTCAAGGCAGCATGGATCGGCTTCGACCGGTCTTGATGACCGCACTGGTGGCGAGCCTCGGCTTCGTTCCCATGGCTGTGGCGACCGGCTTGGGTGCGGAGGTGCAGCGGCCGCTGGCGACGGTGGTCATCGGCGGCCTCTTCACCTCGACCGTGCTGACGTTACTGGTGCTTCCTGCCCTCTATCGGTTCGTCGCCGGTCCTCCCGACATCGGCAGCTCGCCGGGATGATGGCCCGTCCCTCACGCCTAAGGCCTGGCAGTTTCGTCGCTTCCCTGGACAGAACTCCTGCTCGGGGGTAAGCTTCCCCTACGACTTGAGCCTGACAACATCCAGCCAGGCATGGCGTCTCCCATACATCCGACAGCCAACCTGAGTTCATATCCCGAGGAGTAGTTATGGCGACCATCATGGTGATCGACGACGAAGCATCCATCCGCAGCCTCTTGCGCGAGGTCCTGGAAAAGTCCGGCCACAAGGTGCTGGAGGCGCAGGACGGGCGGGAGGCCCTGACTCTCTACCACAACAACAAGGCCGACCTGCTCATCATGGACTTGCTGATGCCGGAAGTCGACGGGCTGGAAGCCACCCTCCAACTCACTCGCGAGTACCTCGACACCAAGATCATCGCCATGACGGGCGCGCAGGGGGATCGCGACTTTCTGGACATCGCGAAACTCTTCGGTGCGCACCGCACGTTCTCCAAGCCGTTCGATCTCAAGGAACTGTTGAAGGCCGTGGAGGCGGAACTGGCCCAGTCCTAGGCGCTCCGCCCCCTTCTCCCGCACACCCCTACCTCTTCTCCACCAACCAGCCTGGAGTAAAAACGGGTGGAAAGCCTCTCACCGGATCTGCAACAATCGCGGCATGACTCCTCCGCTCCCAGCCTCCCGGTTGCGCCGGTCTCCGTGATTCTGACCTCCACCCGCATAGGAGTCCTCTGGGGCGCGTGGACCCTCCTCATCGTCATGGTGGGCATCCTGCCGCTACACAACTTCGTCGGGCATTCCCATTGGGAGTTCGTCCGGTGGATCCCGACCCCGGATCAACTGAGTTCGCCGCAGGTCTTGCTGGATCTGGCCGTCGATGCGGTCGCCAACATCGCCCTCTTCGCCCCCTTCGGCCTATTCTTCACGCTCCGAGGGTTGCACGGTCCGGCCGTGTCACGGCGTCTCCTGCTGCTCCTGGCCTTCGCGTTGTCGCTGAGCATCGAGTACTACCAGGTCTATTGCCACAACCGGAGTACGTCCCTGCTCGATCTAGTGGACAATGTGCTGGGAGCGTATGTGGGAATGACGCTGGGAGAATGGTACGTCAGGAGGGAACGCGCGCGGCCCGAGCAGCGCATTGAAGCACCTACTGCCAACCGGTCGGATCGTAGCCCCGCTCACGCAGGCAACGGTCGACAAAACCCGTGAAGGCGCCGCTCGGCGGCGAGCGCCGAAACAGGCTGCGAAGAAATCCGGCCGTCGCCCCGCTGGCTGCGCCCACCATGGCTCCACGACCGGGATGCCCAAGAATCGCTCCCCCCACCGCCCCGGCCGCCGAACCGACCGCCCCGCCGCCCACCGTACCGGTCGCCACCTGCGCGCTCTTTCCCTGGCTGGGTGACGCCCCGGCTTCCTTCGCCAGTTCCATGCAATCCTTGATGTCGGCCTCGGCGGCATCCGGCCCGACCTGCCGGTAGTGATCGTTCGGATAGAGGATGGGTCTGGGGCCTGCACAGCCGGTCAGCGTCAGCACGACGGCGAGGCTGAGGATCGCTCGCTTCATGAGAGGCGCGCGCCCAGTTCCTTGCGTTGGAGGGTCCGCATCATGCCTGGGTCGTTGTACGCCACTTCACTCAGCGCGTCCATGATGTGCAACCCCTTGCTCGTTGCCAGCTCCTTCGCCTTGGCATAATTTTTTGCGCTGAAGCGGGCGACAGCCGGCTGCCCGTTCACGATCTGACAGGCCAACACCTCGCCACCTGCCAGGTCCATCGTGCCACCTTCTTCGACGAGTTTCTTCGCCTGTGGCACGGTGATCTGGTGTAACTGGGCGAATTCTTCCAACCCGCCCGTTTCCACGAGCCGTCCATCCGGCATGATGCAGAGCCGCTTGAAATGCGGCGACCAATCCTTCCGGAAATCGATGTACTTGATGTCTCCGCCCTTCGCCACCGCCCGATCCAGCGTGCGGTAGTCCAGTCCGAGGTTCTTCTGGGTCAGCTTCGTCTTGAGTTCCTCGGGAAGTGTGCGGTGAAAGACTTCCGCAGCGGCCTCCAGCAGAGGACAGGTACGGGCCCGCGCCCATTGCTCCGCCTCGGCAAATTGCATCAGATCCAAGGTCCAGGTCTGTTTGGGTGCGGCGCCGGAGGGATCCACGTGGCAGGCGAAGAGGCCCCGAGTGAGCAAGCCGCCCTCCTGCGGGTAGACATAGACGCCGCCTTCGGCGAGCAGCTTCACCATCTTGTCCAGCGGCACATCGTAACTTTCGGACAAAATCTTGGCATGTGCCGCCGTATCTTCCGGCAACGTCATGGCGCAGACCGTGACGTTGCCCGGCGCGTCAAATTCCGAATAGTCCTCGATCACGTTGTACAGGACCGGCGGTTTCGGTTTCTCGATCTTCTTCTTGATTTTGAACATGGTCAGGTCGCCTCTCGTCTCGCAAGATGATGGTAGGGCGGCAGGGTCTGCAGCCGTGCGTCCTCCACCGGCCCGCCGATCGTAAAATGGTAGAGCGATTGGACTGTCAGGTCCTTGATGCCCACGATTTCGTGGACCGGATCGTCGAAGAAACAGCCGATGCCCGTGCCCCGCACGCCGGCCGCCTCTGCCTCCAGATACAACACCTGCCCCACCAAGCCTGCTTCCCAAAACAACCGTGGATACCACCAGGCGCCACCCTGTCGCAAGCGGCCCTCGAACTCCGTCACCATGCCGAGCGAGAAGGCGCTGTCGCCGGCGATCGCCTGCTGACAACTCACTTGCGCAGCCGCGCGCCGCGCATCGCCCTGCAGCAACCAATAGAGCGGAAGGTCCGCAGGGCAACCGGGGGCGGAAGTCCACTCCAGGTCCGCACTCATCGCCTGCTGCATCACGGACAACTTGGCTGGATCTCGAATCAGCACGTAGAGGCCTGACATCAGTCCCTCTACCCGATGGACGAACAACATGAGGTGAACGGCCGGCTGCCAGGGCAAGACATCCCAGGGGACGGGACGAGCCAACGGCGACCGATCAGCCTGCGGCATCACCCGCTGAAGGATGCGAAAGAACGCGGCGGCCGTGATGGACGTGTGACCGTCGAAGGACACCGCACTTCGCCTCTGCCGAATGATTCGACCGGCTGAGGGCCCGCCCAGCACTCGCTGGTGAGACTCGCCGGCGTCTTGAGACAGCGTCTCACGTTGAACCAACGGCAGGCTGCCGGCCTCCGTCACCGTCTTCCACGATGCGTCCGCCACCCGGTCGATCGCCTCCCAATGGACGGCATGCTCGCGGGTCAGCCGATTGGCCTTCCCCTGCCAGGGCCCGACCGCCAACTCCTTCACCAATGCCTCGTCCAAAGAGAGAGGAATCTCCTCGCACTCCGGCCGTCGTTCCGGCCAGACCACCATCAGACAATCGGGATGTTCCGGTTCTGCCTCCCCAAAGTCCTCCGATCGATGGGTCCCCAGCAGGCGCGCGCCCGTATTCTGGTCGTGGCCGTCCACCAGCAGCACCCTCCAGCCAAGCGTCGCCGCCGCGATCCGCACCGCGCCGACCGCGTGACCGATATCATGGTTGCAGTACCGGAACGCCCGCTCGCCGTACTTCCAGGCCTCCCGCCACAACACGGAGGTCAGGCCGAAGAGAAACGCCTCCTGGGGAAACGGAGCCAGTAGGCGGGCCAGCAGCTCGGAAGAAAACGCCGCGCGGCCTTCCAGCCCATGTTCTTTGGGAGCATAGTGGTACAGGCCCGGCGTGAGATCCAACCCATCGAGTGGCGGCAGCACGAGGTACCCTTCTGTCGGATGCAGGTTGCCGGATGAGGGATTGTTGCGGAGCGCCCACTCGGACTCCCCCGCCCGTTTCCAGGCCGAGAGGCCGAGCGACAATTCGAGCAACAGCGCAAGCGCCCTGACAGTCACCGATTGAACCGCAACCGCTCCCGGCTGGTACAACGCTTCATAGGCTGGGGACCGTGGCTCCTCCACCACCAGCGGCAGCGGCACGAAAGGCGCCTCTGCGAAGCGGCGAAACGGATCCGGTTGGTTCGCCCAATCCAGAAAGCCGAGCGAACGCGCGTACCGATTGTAATGGTGCTTGGTCCGCTGATGGTAATGGATCACCTGTTCGACCGGGTCGCCGAACAGGGGCGCCGCCGGCGGCGGAAAAATCGGTAACTCCGAACTCATGCGCCTAGTCTAACGAGCGGCGGGAAGGAAAGTAAACGAAGGCCCTACCAGGCGTATTGCGGCGCGTTGCCCGGTTTCCACTTGATGCTGCAGCCCAGGCTAGGCTTCTGGTTGGGATCGATGGGAGTCCCGGCCAACGCGGCATCCAGAGCCGCGCGCAGATCGCTGCCGGTGACGGGTTTGTTGTTGCTGGGGCGACTGTCGTCGAGTTGCCCGCGATAGACCAATAGCCGCTCACGATCGAACAGGTAGAAGTCCGGCGTGCAGGCGGCGCGATAGGCCTTGGCCGTCGCTTGCGTTTCGTCGAAGCAGAGGGGAAAAACGAACCCCAAGCGCTGGGCCATATCCTTCAACCGAGGCGGCGCATCGTCGGGATAGGCCGACGGATCGTTGCTGCTCACGGCGACGATCCCCACGGCCTTGGCTGCGTAGTCCCGACCGATTTTGGCCAACTCCTCTTCTACATGCATGACATAGGGACAGTGGCGGCAGATAAACATCACCAGCAGGACCACCTGATCGCTGAAGGAGTCGAGAGAGACCGTTCGCCTGCTGACGACATCGGGCAAGGCAAAGGGAGGAGCGGGAGTTCCCAGCGGAAGCATCATGGACGCGGTCGCCATATGAATCGCCTCCTGGCAGGAAGGACTCGGGGCCCTGGCTCACCACGCGCACTCTACAGCGCCCGCACGCCTAACTCAAGTGCCGCTCATTGACCTAGGTTCCAGCACCTCGGTATTCTGGCCCTCTTGGAGGACCCATGCGATTCGATGCTGCCTTGGCTGCGCAAGAGAGTTTTGCCCGATCCGAATGCGAGCTCGGCGCCGACTGGGATCGCGCCGTCGAATTGGAAGAGATTTTCTCTTCGAGCGCGGGTGCCGAAGCTCGAAACGCCTATGAACAGCTCCTGACGCTGGCGGAACGCCATCCGCAGGCGTCGACCTTTCGGGCCTTTTGCATCTATATCACCTGGCAGCAGGTCACCGAGGAAACGATCGCCCGACATTTCCACACCGGCATGAGGCTCGCCGAAACCTACCTGTCGGCCCGAGACGGAAAGGATCCGCAACAGGTGGCTCAGATCAGCGAATTGCTCGACTCCTTCCGCGCCGGCTTGGGCTTGGAGGAGGAAGACGAAATCGTAGCGGAATATCGCAAGGACACCCCCAAAGGCGGGGACTGATGGCAGAAAACGACAAACATCGCGCGCGCATTTTTCTCCACCGCGGCGATCTCCGCCAAGCGCGAGCCGCCTGGGAAGCCGCCGTGGCCGATGACCGCCTGGCCAACAACCAACGAGAACTGTCGAACAGCCTGGGGAACCTGGGCAACACCTGCGCGCTTGCCGGCGACTTCGACCGAGCCGAAGCCTGTTACAAGGAGGTATTGGCGATTCAACGCGTGGAGCAAAACCCCCATGCCATCGCGCACACGCTCGTCAACCTCGGCAACCTGCATGTCGGCGCCGACCGTCCCGACAAGGCCAGGCCCTATTACCTGGAGGCGCTTGATCTCCTGAAGCCGCTCAACGATCAACGCGCCCTCGGCATTCTCTATCACAACCTCGCCATGGAAGAAGCGAGACAGCACCGATGGGACGAGGCCGTCCGGCTCTTCACGCAGGCGCTCGACTGCCATCGTCTCGTGGGCAACGAAGAGGGTCTGGCCGGCACTTACAGCCAGTTGGGGAAGACCTTTCTCGACAGCGGCCGGTCGGTGGAGGCGGAACGCTGTTTCAACAACGCGACGGAACATTTCATCAGGTTGGGCAATCCAGCCGGCGAAGCGGCGGTGCTGCGAGAACTGGCCGATCTCTACGAACAACGACAGGACACGGTGGCCGCCATCCGATGTGTGGAACGGCTGCACCATCTGGCCCTCGGCACGGGCCGTCCCCCTGCTGCCGCCGACCGAGAACGGCTCGCCCGTCTACGCGCCGCCCATAGCTGACGGTGCCGGGCCGGTGGTACAATCCGCGGTATTTCGTGAGCCGTCACATCAGAGAGAGGAGCAGTATGGATATCGGCGCATTCCGTCAGATGGTAGAGAAAAACCCCAAAGGCTTTCTGGGCCGCTACGGCCTAGGCAATAAAATCCTACAGGAAGGCGGCAATGCCGAAGAAGCCGTCGAGCACCTGCGAGTCGCCATCCAACTCGACCCCACACATGTCGCCTCGCACCTGGCGCTGGGCAAGGCGCTCTTGTCGCTCGGCAGGACGGCGGAGGCCAAGCCGGTCCTCACCGCCGGGATTGATGCCGCCGTGTCCGGTCGATCGAACGGCGGAGTGGACCTGGTGCCCGAGCTACGCCATCTCCTCCAACGGGCCGGCTGAAACCTCGGGAGGCGCCATGGACCTGGACAAAGCCAGAGAACGGATCGAAACGGCCATCACTCAATACGGCCAGCATGCCGCCATGGCGATCGAACTCGTGATCAATGAAGTGCGGTCGGATATGGGACGCGAGGCCGTCAACGAGTTGATCGACGAATTCGATCTCGAACTTCTCTACAACATCGCCCCGATGGAATCGGATTTTTCCAACAGCTGAGCCCACGCCCACGATGCCGCTCATCTGGTGTGCCATCTCGGGCCATGGATACGGACATGCGGCGCAGGTCGTTCCGGTTCTGCATGCCTTGGCACGGCTGGTTCCCGATCTCCGCGTGATACTCCGCACGACCGTTCCCGCATCCTTCTTCGAGTCCCGTTTGACCATCCCTTGGCGGCTGAGCACGGCGCAGGTTGACATCGGGTGCATCCAAGACGGCCCCCTGACCATCGATGTGGCCGGAACCTGGGCTGCTCACCACGCCTTTCACCAGGAGTGGCCGGAGAAGGTCCAGGCCGAAGCCCAAGCCATCCGTGCCGCCGCACCGACCCTCGTCCTGTCGGATATTTCTCACCTGGCCATCGCAGCCGGAGCGGTGAGCGGCCATCCAACGATCGGTCTCTGTTCCCTCTCGTGGGATCGGGTGCTGGAACCCTTCGCGGACCCCGCCGACACGCATCACACGTCGATCTTGCGGCAGATTCGCGACGCCTATGCCCACGCCGATTGTTTTCTACGCGTGGCACCGGGCCTGTCAGCCGATGCGTTTCACAAGATGGTCGATATCGGCCCCATTGCCGAACCGGCGAAGGAAGACCCTGTCGTGCTGCGGAAGGTATTTCGCCTGGAGAATTCTGAACGGCTCGTGCTCGTCGGGTTCGGCGGGATTACTCTCCGCCGATTTCCTTTCGACGCCATGGAACAGATGATCGGCTACCGATTTCTCGTCGATGGCTCGGTCCCCGAGGGCCTCTCGCGGACGACCTCTCTCGCCGCCGTGGGCCTGCCGTTCAAACAGGTCTTGGCTTCCGTGGACCTGGTTCTCACCAAACCCGGCTACGGCACAGTCGTGGAGTGTGTCGCCCTCGGCAAGCCGGTTGTGTACGTACGCCGGTACAATTTCGCGGACGAACAAGCCCTGGTAGATTACCTGCATCGATACGGACGGGGCGCGGAACTGCCGATGGCCGACTTCCTCCAGGGCCGTTGGACGGAGGCGTTCACCCAAGCCTTGCACCGGCCGGCCCCGACGGCTCCTCCACCGCCCCTCTCCGGCGCCGAGGAAGCCGCCCGAGTCCTGGCCCACTCCTGTTGACGGCCTGCACCTCACTACGTAGCCGTCTCGACTTCCCGTGAGCCTAGCAGGCTCGACGCCCACGAACCGGAAATCCGTTTGGCCGATTCCTGCGGGAGTGTTATAGTGTGCCCTGCCATGACTCATTGCATTGCCTTCCGCTGCTAGGCCGACTGCATGGACGCTGCGCCTCCACAGGCTGCTTCAACCATCGATCCGAAACTTCTGGCCCGCGTCGCCAAAGGCGACCAGCAGGCATTCGGCCAACTGTACGACCAGTCGAGTACGCTGCTCTTCACCTTGGCCTATCGCATCCTGAGCGATCGCGACGAGGCGGCGGAACTGCTGCAGGAAGTCTATCTGGAGGTGTGGCGCAAGATCGTCAAATATGACGTCGGCCGGGGAAGCCCTATGGCTTGGTTGGTGACCTTGACGCGCAGCCGCGCTATCGACCGGTTGCGCTCAAAAGCCTCTCGCGGGCACCGGCAGATTACCGACTCGCTGGAGCATCCGCTGGTTTCCGAACGGGCCGATCACCATCCCACGCCTCAGGAAGCACGCGAGGCCGGCGAACTCCGACAGCTCGTCGCCAAAGCGATTCTCGAGTTGCCCTTGCCGCAGCAGCAGGCGATTGAAATGGCCTTTTATCAAGGCCTGACCCATACGGAAATCGCGGCCCGACTGAACCAGCCGCTCGGCACCGTGAAAACCAGGATCAAGCTCGCCATGACGAAACTACGCGGGGCCCTGCAACAGAACCTGCCGCAGGGCGAAGGGTTATGACGCACGAGGAATTGGAAGAGGCTGTTCCTCTCTATGCCATCGGCGCGCTCGAACGCCCGGAGCGCCAGGCGCTGGAGGCCCACCTGCTCTCCGGCTGCACGGCCTGCCATGCCTCGTTGAAGGAATACCAGACCGTCGCCTCACTGCTGCCGTTCGGCCTCACGCCGGTGGCTCCGCCCGAAAACCTGAAGGCCAAGATCCTCCATGCGCCGTCCTCCATACCCGGGGTGGTGGAAGCGGAACCGGCACCCGCCCGTTCCAGTCTGGAGCCCGGCGAATGGATGAACCATCTGTTTCCGCCGATCGCGCCGGCCCACTCCTGGCCGTTCCGAGTGGCCATGGGGTTCGCTACAGTCCTGCTTCTCGCAGGCGGCAGTTATCTCGGATGGCTGTACTATACGCAAACAACCCAGCGCTCGGGTGAGCTGCAGCAGCTGCAGGCCAGCGTCCAGCAAGAGGCCTCGCGCGTCGCCTCCCTGCAATCCGACCTGCAACGACGTGAGCACACCGTGGCCGCCCTCAAGTCTGAGCTGGACCAGCGCGCCGGCGAGGTGGCCGAGTTGCGCGATCAACTGATCCGGCGGGAGGCGGAGTTGGACGACATGCGCAGCCAACTGGCTCAGCGCGACAGTTCCATGGCGCGGCTGGCACGACAGAATGAGGAGTTCGCGGGGATGATCAAGAACCCTTCGTCCCGAGTCGTCTCGCTCACCGGCTCGGAGGCAGCGAAATCAGCCGGGGCGCTGCTTCTCTTCGATCCCGCTAGCAAGAAGGCGTGGCTCTATGCATTCAATCTTCCGGCACTGCCAAGCGGGAAGGTCTATCAACTGTGGGCGATCGACGACAAGCCGGTGAGCGCCGGAGTGTTCGGGCTGGATGCCGGCCAAAAGGGCCGCATGCTCATCAAACAGCTGCCGGACTTTGCGCGCATGAAAAAATTCGCCGTGACGGTCGAGCCAGACGGCGGCCTGCCCCAGCCGACCGGCGCCATTTACCTGGTGGGTCAAACGTGATGTGCCGAGACTCACCGTGATAGCATGGCTCCGATGCCGTCTTTCGACGATCTCGACCACCACTTCATGCAGCAGGCGTTGACGCTCGCCCGTTCAGGTTCGCTGATCGGCGAGGTGCCGATCGCAGCTCTGCTCGTGCAAGACGGCGTGGTGCTCGCGGGAGCGCACAACCGTCGCGAAACCCGCCAGGATCCCACCGCCCATGCGGAATTGATGGTCATTCAGGAAGCAGCACGCCGCGCCGGCAGCTGGCGGCTCGTCGGCACCACGCTGTATGTCACGCTGGAACCTTGCACGATGTGTATCGGCGCCATCATCCTCGCACGCATTCCACGCCTGGTCTTCGGCGCGACCGATCCCAAAGCCGGGGCTTGTGGATCCGTGTTGAATGTTCCGCCCGAGCCGCGACTGAACCATCGCGTGACGGTGGAGGGAGGACTGCTGGCCCAGGAGAGTCAGGCCTTGTTGCAGGAGTTTTTTCGGCAACTGAGGAAAGAGGCCGCGGGTCGCGGTTAGCCCGAGCAGGCCAGTTCTTTGAACGCGTCGAGCAGTTCCACGTTCCAACCCTGCCCCTCGACGGCAACGGCAGCCGCAATGCCCTCCCCCACGCGGAGGGTTTGCACCGACCAGTCCCCATCGAAGGCGCCCGACTCGGTCGAGCGCACCCGCGCCGACGACGAAGCCTCATCGAACAGCAGCTCACAGGTATCGAGCCCATTGGCCAACCCCACACCCCTGCCCTTGAGATAGGCTTCCTTGGCGGTCCAAAAGCGATAGAACAGCCGGTCTCGATCTGCCTCCGACGCCGCTTCGATCTGCCTCGCCTCACTCGTTGCGAAAAAGCGGGTGGCCAATTTCACCTGCTCTGCGCCAGGCCGATGATATTCGACATCCACCCCTACAGCCCGCTCCTTCGCCACCGCCACGAGCGCCATGGCTCCGGAATGCGAGAGGCTGAATTGCAACGACGGCAAGCGCTCGACTGCTCCCCGCAGCATCGGCTTACCGTACGGCCCCGCCTCAAACCGGAGCTGCTCCGGCGCGACTTTTCGGTACCCGGCCAGAATCACCCGCAGCAGCGCGTGAGACAGCGTGAACCGGGTTCGATCTTCATCGAACAGAAACCTCGCGGCGCGAGCCCTTTCCCCATCGGACAGGAGAGCGCGGAGCGAATGCAGGTGCGGATTCCACCGAACGAGATCGCCGCACCACACATGGATGGTTTGCGAAGTCAACCGGTCAAAGGCTTGGACGTCGGAGGCAGGGACAAGTTCTGGAGGCATCATGCAGTGCCATCGGAGTGCAGCTTACGATCGGCCGGACGGGCGGGCCACCGGTTTCAAGACAGGGGAAACTCGATGGACCTGATCGCGGGATATGGCGGCCTGGGTCTCCACGATCTTACCCTCATCGAGTTTTAACACGCGGTCACCGAGATGGAAATACCGGTCGTCGTGGGTCACGACGATCACACCCTTTCCGCGAGCCCGCAAGGCCGGAAGCAGCTCTCCATAGAACACGTCCTTGTATTGCGGGTCTTGGTCGGCCGCCCACTCATCGAAGACGTAAAACGGCCGATCCTCCAGCATCGCCGTCACCAGCGCCAACCGCTTCCGCTGTCCTTGCGACAGCTGGACGGTCGAATACTCGCCATCACACAGCGTCACCTTGTGATCGATGCGCAACGTTTGGAGCCAGTCATGGGCATGTTGGTCCACCAAGGCCGGATCGAGACCCAACAACTTCTTGAACAGGTAGAAATCCGAGAACACGGCGGAAAAATGCTGCCGGTACCAATCTTGGGTGGAAGGCTCGATGATCTCCCCGTTCAGACGCACCTCGCCGGCTTGCGGCAGATACAGCCCGGTGAGCAGCTTGACGAAGGTAGATTTCCCGCTGCCATTGCCCCCGATGATGAACAGCAACTCGCCACTGGCGATCGTGAGATTGAGGGGGCCCAGGGCAAAGGACCGTTCATCCTCCCCTTTCAGCTCATAGCTGAACAGGGCATTCGCAAAATCAATACGCTGTGCGCCTTGGATGACCGGACGGTCGGCCCCCTCTTCCTTAGTCCCCTGTTCGATCGCCAACCCGAGTGATTCGATTTTGTCCAAGGCGACCTGCCCTCGGCTCAAGGTCGGCACCATGCCCAAGAGGCCCCACATGGGTCCGATCATATAGAGCATGGCAAAGGCATACCCGGTCAAGGATTCGCCGGACAGTGAGAACACACGCGGGAACAAGAGGAGGATCACGCCGATGAGGCCATAAAACAGGGCTTGCGTCCAGGAATCGGTCGTAAGGTACTGCTTGGTCGTGACCAGGTTGTGGTCGCGGAGGGCTTCAGCCGCCTGCCGGATCTCGGAGGCGACGAAGGTTTCGCGCCGCCCTCGATGCAGCATCAACTCCTTCACGCCTTCGGTGAGGCTGCGAAAGTGCTCGAAGAGCGCCCCCTTCGCCTCCCGTACGGCCATCGACGACCGCAAGACGCGGTTGTAGAGCCGACGATACCCCAACAGCCCCAACAGCGCCAGGATGACCACACCGAGAAAAGCCTTCCAGGAGAGCCAGGCCAGGTAGAGGGAACAGCCTGCGAGAATGGCCACATTGATGGCCAACCCGGGCAACCCGTTCACCGCCCACGCCATGGCGTTGGTGTCATCGGTCAGGGTCGCGAGGATTTCATGCGCGCCGTGCCGCTCCAGCGTGCGGTAGGGCGCCCGCACGACTTTCCAGCAGAGGTCCATCCCCAAGTTCAGAATCGTCTTCTGGGCGAAGGTCACCAACAACAGTTGTGAGAGGTAGTTCGACCCGACTTTCAGCAGGGCCAGCCCGATGAATCCCAAGGCCAGCGCCTGCGAGGCCTCTCCGACCGTATTGATGAGTTTGTTGATGACGGCCAGGAGGCCGACGCTGGAGAGGCCGGCCAACAGGCCGGTTAGAACCATGAGAATCATCATGGTTCTGGCATCGCGCAGAAGAAACAACAGAAAGCGATATAACTTCATCATGGCCGCGCTTCGACCCGATCGACGAGGCAGTTACGCCGCCTGCGAAGATGGGCCCTTCCCCCGTTCATCTGGCTGATCCCGCAGAATCGACCGGGCGTCCTGCCAGTAGGTTTTCAGGTGGCTCGCCAGCTCCTGCACATGAGGCGCCACAAAGAGTCGGCCTGAATCCTCAGCCGGCAGGTAAATGGTGCGACTCATCCCCATCGCCCATTCGCCGAATACCAACCGAGTGTCGTCCGTGGAGTTCGTCAGCGGATGCTTGGAGGCGATCACGTTCAATACCTGACCATGATAGGGTTTCATCCGATACCGGGCAACCGCATGGAACGTGGCGTAGGTCACTTGATCCTTGTACAGAAACTCGTCTTGATGCTCCGCCGATTCGGTATGGTGCATCAGACTCCACAGCCGTTTCACCTTGTCCTTCCAGAATCCCGGCCACGACTTCGCCGGCAACCTCGACATGAGGCGCAGGTAGGTCCGCATCTTCATGGCCACGAACAGCAGCGGCCAGAGCAGGTAGGGGGGACGACTCCAATGTTTGCCATAGGAGCGTGGATGCCACGATTCCATGATGGTCAAGATCACCGCTTCTCCCTGTGCCGTAAGTTGCTGCGCGATTTCATACGCGACGAGCCCTCCGGTGCAGGTCCCCCCGATCAGGTACGGGCCGTGGGGTTGCACCGAACGAATCTCCTCGACATAATGGGCCGCCATGTCTTCCACCCGCATGAACGGCCTTTCCTTCCCGTCCAGTCCACGAGACTGCAAGCCATAGAACGGTTGCTGCTCTCCCAACAAGGTCGCCAAACGGGCGAAGACCAGGACGTTTCCCCCGACGCCCGGAACGGCAAAAAACGGCCTGTTTGGTCCTGACGGTTGAATGGCTACCAACGACCGCCACCGCACATGGCCGCCTTCCTGCGCGAGCACCTCGGCCAATCGCTCGATCGTCGGCGCCTGAAAGAGAACGGCCATGGGAAGGCGAATACCGAAGGTCTGCTCAATGGCGCTGAACAACCTGAGCGCCAGCAAAGAGTAGCCGCCGAGCGAAAAAAAGTTGTCACGAACCCCGATGGGTGTGACCCCCAACACCTGCTCCCAGATGGCTGTCAGCTGTAGTTCAATGCGGTTGCGCGGTTCAACCGGCTGTCCATCGGCATGCACCGGCTCCGCAGAGGGAGCCGGAAGGGCGGTACGATCGACCTTGCCGTTGGGCGTGAGTGGAAAGGCCTCCATCGGGACGATGGCCGCCGGCACCATATAATCGGGAAGCGTCTCGCGAAGCGTGCGGCGCAAACTTTGTGGATCACAGCGCTCCCCCGCCTGCGCAGTAACATACGCCACCAACCGCTTGTCGCCGGGCACATCCTCCCGCACCACCACGACGGCCTGCTTCACCGACGGCTCCTGCGCCAACACGGCTTCGATTTCTCCCAGCTCGATACGGAATCCCCGTAGCTTGACCTGGTGATCGACACGTCCCACGTATTCGAGCCTGCCGTCCGGCAGCCATTTCACCACGTCACCGGTCCGGTAGAGACGCTCGCCGTTCTGGAACGGGTTCGCGATGAATCGTTCCGCCGTCAACTGCGGCGCCCCTCGATACCCTCGCGCAAGCCCCAAGCCTCCGATAGACAACTCCCCCGGAATCCCGACCGGCATCGGTTGCCGATTGAGATCCAAGACATAGACCTGCGTATTGGCAATGGGACGGCCGAGCGAGACCGTTCGCTCGCGCCCTCGGACCCGCTCCAACGTCGACCAAATGGTGGTTTCCGTCGGGCCATACAGGTTCCATAAGGAACCGCCGCGTGCCAGCACCTCATCGGCCAAATCACGCGGCAGGGCCTCACCGCCGCACAGGCACTTCACCTTTCGCCGCCCCTGCCAGCCTGATTGCAACACCATCCGCCAGGTAGCGGGCGTCGCCTGCATGACCGTGATGTCGCCCTGATCGAGCTGCTGCTGCAACCACACACCTTCCATCGCTTGACGGCGCGTCGCCAACAGCACGCGCGCCCCCATCATCAGAGGCAGGTAGAGTTCCAGTCCGGCGATATCGAAGGACAAGGGCGTCAGGGCCATCATGACATCGTGATCGGTCAGTCCAGGCTCTCGCTCCATCGACACGAGAAAATTCATCAAGGCTCGATGTTCGATTTCCACGCCTTTGGGCTGGCCGGTCGACCCGGAGGTGAACAGCACGTACGCGAGGTGGCGCGGCCCGGCGAGCGGGGAGAGATTGGCCTCTGGGCAGCGCGCAACCCGCTCAGCTTCACGGTCCATGCAGACGACCTGCAACTGATGGGGCGGAAGTGTCGCGCGCAATTCCGAATCGGTCACAACCAATGACGCCCGGCTGGCTTCGAGCATCGTTGCCAATCTTTTCGCCGGAAGCCCCGGTACCAGAGGAAGATACGCCCCGCCCGCCTTCATGACCGCCAGAATGGCGATGAGGAGTTCGAGCGACCGCTCCAGGAATACCGGCACCACAACATCAGGCCCCACGCCCCGTTCCCGCAAATCATGCGCCCAACGATTCGCACGCGCGTTGAGTTCCCGATACGTCAGGGCCGTCGTTTCGAACTGCACGGCAACCGCGTCGGGCGTTCGCGCCACCTGAGCCTCGAAACGCTGCGGGAAACAGACCTGCTCGTACGGCGCGGCCGTATGATTCCACTCCCGCAGGATCCGATGCCGCTCCCGCTCGCTCAGCAGGCTCAGGCGGCCGACAGGTTCCTTTATCTCCCCCGCGATGCTCTCCATCAACTCCCGATAGTGACCCAGCCACCGTTCTGCCGTAGAGCGATCGAAGAGATCCGTATTGAATTCCAAATAGGCCTTCCGCGACGCGAGCGGGTCGATCGACAGGCCCAAATCCAGCTGCGCCGCCCCGCGACTCACTTCATAGGGTGTCCACGAAAGCTGGTGGAAGTCGGTCCGCGCGAAGGGTGTATTAGCGAAGTTGAAGAGCACCTGCACGAACGGAAGGCCGCCCAGGCTTCGGTCCGGTCGCAGTTCCTCGACGAGTTTATCGAAGGGCATGTCCTGATGCGCATACGCGTCGAGCGACACATCACGCACCTTCTTCAGCAACTCGCGGAACGACATATCGCCGGAGACCGCCATCCGCAGCACCAAGGTGTTCACGAAGGTCCCGATCAAGTGTTCGGTTTCCAGCCGGTTCCGATTGGCGATCGGCGTGCCGATGACCAGATCCCGTTGCTGCGTCAGCCGGTACAGGAAGGCGAAGAATCCGGCCAGAAACACCATGTACAGCGTCACGCCCTCGCGCACACTGAGTTGTTTCAGCCGTTGAATCAGCGACCAGGAAAGATCGAGCGACACATGGTCGCCCTTGAAGGCATGCACCGGCGGCCGGGGGTAGTCGGCCGGCAACGTCACGACAGGCAGATCCTGCAGGCGGGAGCGCCAGTGGGCGAGTTGCTCCTCTAATATCGGCCCAGTCAACCAAGCCCGCTGCCATTGGGCGAAGTCGGCATATTGCAGATCAAGTGTCGAATCGACCGCGAAGGGCTTCCCCGAACAGAAAGCATTGTAGTATTTCACCAACTCACGGGCGATAACCCCATAAGACCACTGATCGGAAATGATGTGATGCGTGTTCAGCATCAACACATGGTCCTCTTCGCCGATCTGAATGAGGAGGATCCGCATCAGGGGTCCTCGCTCAAGATCAAACGGCCGCCTGGCCTCTGCGGTCGCCAGTTCCCGCGCTCGAGATTCTCGCTCCTCCCGCGGGGTCGTGCGAAGATCCACGTCCGTCCAGATCGGGTCCATCGACTCATGGATCATTTGACGAGGAACTCCCTCGATCTGCGCGAAGGTCGTTCGCAACACCTCATGGCGTCGCACCAACTCTGCCACACTCCAGCGAAGCGCAGGGAGATTCAACGGTCCCTGCAGCCGCACGGAAGCGGGAATGTTGTAGGCCGCCGCGCCGGGCGACAGGCGGTACAGAAACCACATGCGTTCCTGCGCGAAGGACAGCGGGAGCGGGACTCCTCGGGGAACCTTGGTCATTGCCACAGAAAGACCCGGGACATTCACTCTCTCCGTCTTCGAGGCCATGATGATTTCGGACAAGGTGGCAATCGTCGGTCGTTCGAACACCCGACGTAACGGCACAGTGGTCTGAAAAAGTGACTGAATGCGCGACACCAGTTGCGTTGCCAAGAGGGAATGGCCGCCGAGTTCAAAGAAATTGTCGTGCACCCCGACATCCCGCACATGCAGGATTTCGCCCCAGATATCCGCCAACAGCTGTTCCGTGGCGTTGCGCGGAGCCTGATAGGAAGACGTCAGTTCGACCTTAGCCGTGCGACTGTCCTGATCGACCTGCAAGGCCCGCCGATCCACCTTTCCGTTGGCCGTGAGCGGCAAGGCCTGGAGTTCGACGAACGAGGAGGGGATCATCGGGGCCGGCAGGTGCAGCCGCAGCTGTTCGCGCAACTCCACCAACCCTGAGCGGCTGTGTGGGCGCGGCACGATGAAGGCCACGATGCGTTTATCGCCCGGCTGATCTTCCCGCACATCCACCACCGCTTGCTCCAAATCCGGCTGGCGGTTCAGCACCGCCTCGATTTCTTCCAACTCGATGCGGTACCCACGAATCTTCACCTGCCGGTCCGCTCGCCCCCGATAGTCCAATTGCCCGTCCTGCCGCCAGCGCGCCAAGTCGCCGGTTCGGTAGAGTCTGCCTCCCGGCCGGACGACGAAGGGATCCAGCACGAATTTGTCCTCAGTCAGATCCGGCCGCCCCCTGTACCCCCGAGCCACACCGACCCCACCGATGTACAGTTCTCCCATCACTCCGATCGGCACGGGCTGCCGCAGTCTGTCCAGGATATAGACCGACGCGCCGGGGATGGCGCGACCGATCGGAACCTCCTCCGCCGACCCTCCCGGACCGCCCCAACCGGTGAGATCCGCCACCGTCGCAGCCACCGTAGTTTCCGTCGGCCCATAGGTATTGAGCAGTCGTCTCCCCGTCCCGACGAGTTGCGTCCATCGCCGAACGATATGGGGAAGAACGCGCTCTCCCCCGATAACGACGGTCTTCACAGAGTCCGGACATGTCAGTCCTTCAGACTCCATGCGCGTCACGACTTCGTGCCAGTACGCAGTCGGCAGATCCAATACCGTGATGCGCCAGGCACGGCAACATTCCAAGAAGACCGAGACGGAATCGACCATCCCGGTCGTCCGCAGGACGAGGGTGGCCCCGGCTATGAGACAGGGAAAAATCTCCTCGACCGCCGTGTCAAAACTCACGGAGGCGAACTGCAACACCCGATCGCGCGCCGTCAGACTAGTCGCCGCGAGAATGGCTTGCGTGTAGTTCACCACCGAGCGGTGTTCGATCATGACCCCCTTGGGTCGCCCGGTGGAACCGGACGTATAGATAACGTAGGCCAAGTCATCCGGCCCGCTTCGATCTTCGACCGGTTCATCCGAACAGCGAGCGATCTCGCTCCACTCGGTATCGAGACAGATAGTGTGAGGATTGATGGTGGGGAGTTTGACCAGCTGGTCCTGTTGTGTCACCAACACACGTACCTGGCTGTCTTTCAACATGTACTCCAACCGATCGGTCGGGTAATCGGCATCCAAGGGAAGATAGGCTCCCCCCGCCTTTAGAATCCCCAGCAGGCCCACAATGAGATTGGGCGACCGTTCTACACAGAGTCCGACCACCACGCCCGGTTGGACCCCTCGTCGGCGAAGGTAATGAGCCAGGCGATTCGCCTGCTGATCGAGGTCGCGATAGGTGCAGGTTTGATCGTTCTGGCGAAGGGCGATCGCGTCGGGAGTTCGTTGCACTTGTAACTCGATCAGGCGATGCAGGCAGATATCCGGCGGAACCTGGCCCGCGGGACGGCTCCAGCCGAGGATGGTCTGCCTTTCGGCCTCAGCCATGAGCGGCAACTCCCCGATCCTGACAGTAGGGGCTGCGACCAGGCTTTCCAACAACCGGACGTAGTGCCCCTGTATCCGCGCGATGCTCTCGGCCGTGAACAACTGCGCCTTGTATTCGAGATAGCCGCAGAGTCCCTGATCGCCCTCCGCCAACTCCACGCAGAGATCGAACTGCCCGCTCTGTTGTGGAATCACATAGGGTTCCCACATCGATGAGGGGCCAGCTTCTTCGTTCCTACAGGCTGAGGCCGCGTCGAGTTCAGCAAGCAACCTGAATCGCTGCAGCACGAATAGGACTTGCGCGAGCGCGGGGCGTCGCAAGGTTCCCGTCCGCCGAAGATCCGACACGAGGCGCGCATAGGGATAGTCTTGGTGAGCGAGGGCCTCAAGCACCAGTTGCTTGGTATGACTCAAGAGGTCGTGTCCCGACCATGCCTCGTCCAGACGCTCACGAAGCACCACCATGTTCACGAAATCACCCACGGTCCCGGCAAACTGAGCGCGCGTGCGCCCGAATACCGGAGCGGCGATGAGGGTCTCCTCCTGTCTCGTATAGCGAGAGAGCAGAAGTTGGAGCGCAGAGAGGCAGAGGGTATACAGTGTCGTGCCTTCCTGTCTGGCAAAGGCCTTCAGGCGTTCGAACAACGGCTGCTCGATCCGAAATGCATGCCAACGATAGCGGTCCGGTTCGACCCCGTTCTGGGGACGGTCATAGAGCGAGTCATACTCGGGAAGCTCACCCGCCAATTTAGCCTTCCAATAGTGAGACTGCCGCTGTCCCTCCTCCCCTTCCAGGAGCCGATGATGCCAGGCAACAAACTCGCCGTAGGCCGCCGATGGCTGCCCACCCGCTCTCGGCAGTCGATCCGTCGTGCGCCCGGCAGCCTCGTAACGCTCCTTCAGCTCTTCCGCCAGCAGCGCCAACGACCAGCCGTCGACGGCAATATGGTGAGCCACCAGCAGCAGGATCGCGTCTTGGTTACGTCTGAACAGGATGGCGCGCCAAGGCGTCCCCTGCATGAGATCAAAGGGTCGGGTCGAGGCCTCCAGGCATTCGCGGCGAAGCCGTTCCCAATCCCAGCCGGAGGCGTTGACTGCCGACCAGTCGATCGGCAAGGCGTCGTGCAGCACTTGGATCGGCAGGTCATCCCGCGTGGCATAGGTCGTGCGGAGCGTCGCATGCCGTTCGGCCAGCTGCTCCAAGACTTGGGCGAGCCTCGCCTCTTCAAGGTCGGACGGTACGCGCATCACAGCAGACACATTGGCCGCCGCGCTCTCAGGGGACAGTTGACTCAGAAACCAGAGCGCCGATTGGTTCTCGGACAGGCTATCGGACTTCCCACTCGCGGTTGTGCTCGAGTTATTGGCGTCGGTCAATGCGCAGGTTGAATGTATGCCGGCCATAATCCGATCCGCCAAGTCGGCGACCGTATTTTCTCCCAGCAGGTCCTGCAACGAGAACACCACATCGAAGGCCGTTTCTACCCGATGGAGCAACTCGGCCGCCATGACGGAGTCGAGCCCCAGTCGAGAGATCGGACAGTCACCCGGAAGCTCTTCAACAGGCCGCCTCAGTCGCTCGGCCAACATGGCCCGCAGTTCCAGCTCCACTTGGCGACGCCGTACCTCCGCTGAGAGACTGAGCAACGCTGCCTTGGGCAGCGCCGCGGGCCGGGAGGCCTGGACGTGGAGCGCTGCTCGGCACTCCCCCACGACCTTCAAGAGGCCGCTCAGGAACTGACTTCGACAAGCCCGGCGCTGCACCTTGCCGCTCGATGTTTTCGGTAGGCTGCCTGACTTGATGAACACGATCGACCATACCTGCAAATCGTGTTGCTCGGAGATCGCCGATCGAATCGCGGCGGCCCATTCGTCGAGATCCTGCGCATTCGCCTGCCGCTCAACCTCTTGAACCACCACCACCGCCTCTTCCCCAGCCTGCTCCACGGAAAAGGCCGCGGCCCCTCCCCTTTGAAACGACGCATGGCACTGCTCGACAGTGCGCTCGATGTCCTGGGGGTAGTGATTACGCCCTCGAACGATCAGCAAATCCTTCAGACGTCCCGTGACGAAGAGTTCCCCTTGCTTGACGAACCCGAGATCGCCCGTTCGAAGATAGGGACCGTCCTGGCCGCCGACCAAGACGGCTCGGAACGTCCGCTCGCTCTCCACTGGATCGTTCCAATACCCCTGCGCCACACTCGTCCCGGCCAGCCAAATTTCCCCGACCCGATCAGGGCCACAGCGCTCCCGAGTGTCCGGATCAGCGATCACGACTCTGGTATCACCCACCGGGACACCACACCCGACGACCCGCCGGACCTGTCTCGCCTCGGAGTCGGCTGCCGCAACACGTCCCTGCTCCAGCGAGGCGACGTCGAGGCTTTCAACCGTGGGCACAACCCCGTGCCGTTTTAAGGAAATAAGCAGGGTGTACTCCGCCATCCCGTACGCGGGGAAAAAGGCATCGCGTCGGAATCCTGCCACAGCAAAGGCCTCGGCGAAGCGCTCAACCGTCTCCGCCGCGATCGGCTCCGCCCCGCAACTGGCGACTTTCCAGCTGGAGAGATCGAGCGTCGCTCGCTCCTCTGGCGAAATCGATTCGAGGCAATGGCGATAGGCGAAGTTAGGGCCGCCGCTGTGAGACACGCGATACCGCTGCACGGCCTCCAGCCACCGTAAGGGCCGCTTCAGAAACGTGAGGGGTGACATCAGGTACGACGGACGGCCGATCCAGGCAGGTTGGATGATGCCCTTCACCAAGCCATAGTCGTGGAAATGAGGCATCCAAGAAAGCGTCACGGCCTGTGCATCGTAACCGCCGGCCTCCGTGATGCAGCGACTCTGCGCCACCATGTTGGCGTGGCTCACCATGACACCCTTCGGCATACCGGTGGAGCCGGACGTATATTGCAGGTAGGCAATGGTCGACAGGTTCGGCAGCGGAACCGCGACCTCGTCAGTTTTTTCTGCCGACAGCCGCTCGAATGGGATCCATCCGTCTTCGGGAATGATGCAATGAAGATCGTCCTGCTGCCGCACCAAGGCAAGAATCTGATCGGTACAGATGGCCGCCGCACAGCCGGCATTGACCGCGATGCCAAGTAGCCTGGCGGCACTGTGCTTGAGACGAAAGGCGTCGGGTGGAGGCGCCGGCACCGCGATCAGGCCGGCGTACAGCACGCCCCAGAAGGCCTGCACAAAGTCGAGTCCGGGGGGAAACAACAAGAGCACGCGATCACCGGGCTTGAAGCGGTTCCGTAGATACTCGGCGATGGCGTGGGCCTTCGCGTCCACACCCCGATAGGTGAGGGTCTCCTCGACGATCTGCCTATCCCGCACAAAACTGTAGGCCGGCTGATCGGGCTGATGCTCAGCCCGCCACCGCAATACGTCGGGAATTGTCTGTTCAGACGGAGGACGACCGGAGGGAGGTGTGCTCACAAAATCCCGTTTCGTTGCAACCTGCTATTCATCTAACCATGTGGAAGTCGCCGACGCCATGCCCGGGCCTGTATCCAAGGCGAGTCTACGGTGAGGGTAGCTAATTACAAAATGGAATCACCTTTTACGCGTCGCGCAGGCATGGCGATCGGCGGCAAGAAAGTTTCGGCCCAAGCACATGATTTCATTTGAAAGTTACAATGGACCACGTTAAGCTGCACGTCTTTGTCGGCCCCAGCGCGGAGAGGTGCGAGAGCGGCCGAATCGGACGGTCTCGAAAACCGCTACTGGCAGGATGTTAAAACCCCTTGAAATGATGAGAGAAGCCGCATGAACACAGGGGGAGATGGCCTTTTAACGTCTCCCCCACTTTCCTCAGATTTTCCCCGTATTCCCCACTCATTTCACAACGCTTTTCACAACGTCGATTCGCCTACCGATGGCCTTCTATGGGATCTAGATCCGTCGCTATAGTGATTTCCACCGAAGTTTAGGAGGGTGTCTGTGAAAGTACGATTCGCGGTTTTGGCCGATTATGCGAATGTAACGCAAGAGGGCAAATTAAATGTTTTGGGGATGTTTGAGAAAATTCATGTTTCTAAATTCCCTGTCAAACTTCCAGCAATGCAACTGATAATTCGGTTCGAGGCCGATATATCGGAGCGGAACCAGCAAAAGAGCGTTCAGGTGCGTTTGATCAATGGGCGAGGAGAGAGAGTTCTCGAACTCGGTGGTAGCATCGCAATTGGCAATCAAAATCCTGATAACCTCCCATATTTGAATCAGCTTTTGACCCTGCGCGATTTGGTATTTCCTGACGCTGGCGACTACCAGTTCGACATCTATATCGATGGAAGCTTGGCACATTCCGTACCACTAAAAGTGGTACGGCTCAATTCGAACCCCCAGGCATAGCTACGATGTCAAGCGCCCTGTCGTTATTTGAAAAAATGAAACAATCCAAGCATGGATGGCGCTATAATGAGATAAAGACCGTCTATCTTGGATTTGGGTTCGAATATCGGGAGGGGGGGAATCACACAATATTCTTCCACCCGGTCCATCGTCGTCTCGTGGCCACTGTGGCACGACACCGCACGCTTCCCGTGGGCTATGTGCAAAAGGCGATCACTTTAATAAACGCCCTGCATGAACTAGAGCAGGAGTTGGAGAAGGAACATGGCAAATAGTTATACAGTTCATGTCGTACCTGAGCAAACTACAGAAGGCGAATCCTGCTATCTGGCATACCATCCAGAGTTAGAAGGATGCATGAGCCACGGAACAACAATAATTGAGGCGCTTCAGGGCCTTGACGAGGCAAGGCAGTTATATTTGAAAACTTTACTAGAGCTTGGGGAACCTATCCCTGCACCGGCCGAAGATACAGCTTCAGTGATTTGGCAAAATTTCGCTCCAATTTCTGTCCTTCCGGAAAGCTCTATCCCAACTCCGATATTGCCCCGCGCAGAATTACAGCCTACGGGCGAGTGCTAACAATTGTTTAGTTCGAGGCGAAGCCCTAAGCCTTCGAGCCTCACCTTTCTCCTGCCTTAGGTGGAACAAAAAAACGCGCAGTTCTGCCATTTATTGGACAGGACCACCACCACCCCCTCCTGAACCTCTACCACTGGCCCGGCCATGCGCCACACACACCGGCTTTAGAAATCCTCACAAAACAGGGACCCGTCCACAGTTGAACATTTCTGCTGGCCCCAACCTATGGCGAAAACGCTTCCAGGATTTCCCTTGTATCGGGAGCTATGGTCATGCCTTACCGTCAGCCTATGCACTCATGATTTGCCGATCTGGATGTCCCACCGGATCGCCAACTTAATGACCGCTTGGGAAGGCAAGTTACCCAGCTTGCCTTCCCGTCCCTTTCACTTCAGCCCCCATACCGCTCCATCGTCTCCTGCATTTTCTGCATACACGGCCCTGTCAGTAAGCACGCCGTCTGAAACGCCAGACATGCCGCGGTAAACTCTGTCACCGTCACTTTTTGAGGGTCTAGGAGTTCCAGGCGCGCGCAGGCGTTGGCAATTTGCCCGACTGTCGCCCGGATATCCTTGCACACCCGCTGTACATCTGTGATCAAGGCCGGTGAGACATGCTGACCCTCTGGCACCATTTCATCTTGAAAGCTCACAACGATTCCTTTCTTGTGGGTTATTTCACGAGCCGGAGGCCGGTATCCTTAGGTGGTTCTTTTCCTTCACTCGACTCAGACATTCCGGTGTATGAGACTTTGACTTGGCTATGGACGTTGAGCTCTAAAGCGAATGCGTGCAAGGTAGACAGCTTAAAGGCAACATCAGCCTGTCTGCTGATACCTTCCGCGGGAAACTCAATATGAACAAAGCGGCCGGCTTTAGGCTTTTCTTTCTTGGCCATCTGCTACCCCCTTGGCTATCTTTTTCCCTTTGGGCTCTTTCCATAAACTCGCCTTTACGCCTTCCACTTCTTCGGCGAATTTCTCGAATTCTGTTTGGAAGTGCTTTGACATACCCCGGACAAGGCAGTACATGCCTTTCTCATGTTCTACGTCACTCATCACAGCGCCAGGATTCAGCTCGATCTGGTACGCGAAATTATCAAACAGCTTGGCAACTGCACCTGCCTCCTCCGACAAGAGAAGCGCTTTCAGGTTGATATCTGAAAGTTGCGCTCGTACTGATTCAGACATGCTTCACCGTCCTTTTTGAGAGATAAGAGAGTCTCTGTACACACTCAGTTGCCTGTTGCGACAGCGAGATGAACTGGATCGCCATCTCTTTCCAAGGTGAAAACTATGCCTCTGGCGATATCTCGAATCGCATCCAGATCAGACTCGAAGATGCTCATGATGTGTATCAAATCGTCTGATTTCAGAGATGACTTTCCCTCATCATCAGCGGCCTTCACATGCTTTAAGGTGCGCGCCAGGGCCTCAAGCCGTAGAGAATAGGTATGGATGACCTGTGCGTCTGCCAATAATTCTCTCTTTTGATCGCCGTTCATGTTTCACCGTCCTTTCTTGGATGTCTTATTCGGATAACGGCTATATTCCACTGGCGCTAAGTAGGCTTCAGGGTAGTGCCGCCGTACTTGCCTGAGTTCTTCTTGTGCGTCCCTAAGACTGCTTGACTGATAGCCGCACGGGTCGAATGGATAGCCTGGAACATCCCGAACAACCTCGTAATTCACATGTGGTTTCGCCATGAGTCACCGTCCTTTCTGAGTTGAGTTCAAGCGGCATACTTTCCCGAACTTGCGACACCGCGTCTCAAACATGGCCTGTTCGTAGAGGCGGTAATCCAAGTCGTCTATCGCATCGACGTACCACTTCTTCGCAACCTGCAATGATTCGAATGGCCCGTACTTCATAGCCTTCAATCCTTCAATCCTGAGAGTGACATACCAACCGTCTCTGCCCTCTTTGATCGCCTCTTCCATGATGTCTTCGGAAATACTGGTTTCCATAGCCATTCTCTTCACCTGCCTTTCTGGCTCTTCTGAGCCTCTTTGAAATGTTGATTCAGTAAATGCCGGATCAGGCCGGCAGCCGTAGTGCCGGTTGCGCGTAAGGCATCGAGCTTGGCCTTCAATGTTCGGGGGATTGAAACGATAATCCGTGTCATCTCCATAGATTCTCCATATGTGATAATAAGTGATATCAAACTATACAGCATATCATTTGATGTCAAGCATTTTCCGTGGTACCCTCCAGCCCCATGCCTGCCAAACCATCCAAATCAGAAACGCGTGATATTCTTCTCCGTGATCTGCCGGTCAGTTTGGCCGATAAGATCAAGGTTGCTTCGACACTCCACCGATCTTCGATGAAGGACTACATTCAAGAGATTCTGCTGAAGCACGTCGAAGACTTAGAACGAAAAGGGGTGGTGTTGACGTTGCCAGGTGGGAAAACGAAGTCCTAGCTGTGTGACGTGGTAGCCGTGGCTAACGTATCCGCTAGGCTCTGACGGAAAGGACATCGCCATGGATGAGCTAGAGGCAACCAAAAGGCAGCTGGTCGAGACGTATCTATTCCTGCACAACTTTCGTGAGGTTCGGTCGCGTGACGAAATCAACCTCCACTTCTGCATGAATCTAGAAGGCGTGCGCTATGACTTAACGGTTGAGCGTGAGTGGATCGACGTGAGAACGGACAAGAAGACTTCCGACCGGTTAGACGAGCTTCAAGTGGTTCCATTTTTGCTGCAGAACAAGGTCGCGTGGATCGGTGTCACCACGACGGGACAAGAGGTCATCACGCATCTTGAGCCGGATGCGGAAACTTAGCGGAAGGCTCTGGCCGGAGGTGGCTAATGGGAAGGCGAAGGAGAAATTTGACACAATTGCGTTGGCGTGGAACTACCCGAGGAATGGGGAAGTTTCATATAACAGTCCAATAACTAATAGTAGAGGGACTATGGGAAGCCCGAAGAATCATGGGAAGTCTTGGAAATCATCTGAAATTTCAGCCCTTAAGAAATTAGCCAAGGAAAATACTCCGACGAGAGTGATTGGTTTAAAACTTCAACGCACCGAGAACTCCATTCGCGCCAAAGCTTCCGAAGAAGAAATATCGCTCAAACCAACAAATCAGTCGCCATACAATCGAAGGAAAAAATAAGGCCTGACCGACACGCCAATTTCTGCATATTATGGCAAGGGACTCCATGTCAACGATCTACACGTCAGTTATCGACCAAATCACTTGGGAAGACATTGTAGAATTCTGCCGGCAAGGGCGAACGGAGGATGCTTATCTAGACTACAAACGAGATTTTCCCAGTGATTTGGCTAGCACGATATCCGCGATGGCCAACACAATCGGAGGAGTCATCATAATCGGTGTCCAAGAGGACGCCGAGAGCAAGCCAGTCCTACCCGTTGCTGGCATTGATTTCATACGGGGGTTAGAGGAGCGAGTTACCAATATTATACTTGGTAATATTGTCCCTCCCGTTTTCCCAGAAATAAGAGTCTGCCTGAACTCAGAAAACCGCGCACTCGTTTTGATTCGTATCCAGCAAAGCGAAAATGCTCCTCATGCAGTATCCAAGAACACGAAGGTATACCTGCGGACGGGAAATGTTAATAAGCCTGAAGATTTGGCGCAGATTGACCAAATTGATTGGCTTAAAAATCGAAGACAAAAATCTGAAGACCTGCGGGATTCGCTTTTCCTTCGTGCGAAACAGCGTGCGAGTAGACGAGGGAACACATCGGATGAGCCACTTCTCACAATCGCTATCGCACCAGTTTATCCAACTCATCCACTTGCAAATCCATCTTCTCTGAATACAATTCGGTGGGAAATTGAGAGCAAACACGGTATTCACTCAATGCCTGATCCTGATCATAAGGGCGCGGCTTTCGCCCATGAAAGTATAGTGATTGAGGACCACGATATTCCCAGTTCTTCATATACAGAACTCAGTATCTTCGGGATGTACTTCAGTCAGGCATACCTTCTCGATCCTACAGAGTCGAAGAAGGTGATGTATCTTGATCATGTCTTTATCAAGCTATTCCTCCTCCTCACCTCGGGAGCAAAACTCTATTCTCATCTTGGCTATAGGGGGTCAGTTTGGTTCTGCTGCCATCTCACATCCCTGCAAAATCAAGCCATGAGAGGTAGCTACGCTCTGAGGATGCACAGTGAGAAAATGTGTTGCGACTCAGAAATACGAATTATGGACTCAGTTCCGATGCTTCCCAAGGATGTAGACAAAGTTGAATTCTTAGGTCGAGTTGGAAGGACGATTGCATGGGCTTTTGGCTGGGATTTGCCTGAGGAAGACTTAAAGGCACATTTTGAACGCATGGAGAAAGCTGTTAACATGAATTGAAAATAGTTGTCTACCAATGCCACGCCTTCAAAATCCTCGCGTTCTGACACCCCGGCAGCTCTCCTGTGACCAGTGACACTTCGACGAGCTTCCCTGCCCCAAGCGGCTCATTCGGTTGCTGATACAGCAACGGGCAGACATGAGTGAAGATGCCACGCTGAATCGCTTCCCACGCCTTATCGGCGAGTCGTGAGTTGAACAACTGCGCCTCTCCGACCAGACAAGCCCCTTCTACCGGGACATCGACACCGATGGTTTTCAGGGCTTCTGCGGACAGGTCGAAACACTGACTGATACTTGTGAGCATGCCGACAAGAAATCCTCTGTGACCGAATTCCAGGCCACAGGAAGCCGGCCAGGTGATATTCCGCGGCTGATAGCGTGGATTGCCCGATAGGCGGCTTACTGACTCATCCGCGAGGATGAACCTCACCATTCTGGAACTCATGCCGGTAGCATGCGCGAGCGCCTGCCACTGTTCGTAGTAATGCGGCAGGCTCAGTGCCTGCTCCATGGCATGCGCGGCCGCTGTGGCCCGCTCAAGGTCCTGTTCTTGGATCGCCTGAACCCTCACGCCAGGACGCCCCTTGAGCGAAATCGTTCCGTCCGGATTGTGTATGTATTGTTGGATGCTAGAAATCATGCGAGGTCCTTTCCCTGTTTCTCGAGTTGAGGAATGGTGCGACGTGGTAAGGCGGCTGGCACTGGCCCTGCCATGGCCAAATTTCCGGCGAGTGTAATTCCCGCCCCGGCAAACAAAGCCATAGAGCCTGTAAGCCCAATGGCCGGCGGAACGAAGATCGCCAAGGCGAGAATCCCCACCATCGCCACGATCCGGAGGATGTCTTTGCTCTGGTTGCCCCCGCCTTCCGGAATCACCCGCACTGACACCAGGTGATGGGCTTTCGGCTTGACCACATGCCAATAGGCTTTCTCCACCACGCAATCATCGATCAGCACGCGAGCAGGTAGGGTGTCCGGGTTCAGATCGAACTCCCACAGCATGTCGGCAATCGTCATGCCCGGGCGCATCTGTTTGGTTGTCTGCCCTTCCAGGGTGAACGGTCGCGGACAGACAATCATGGGGACGTAGGACGTTGTCTCGTTAGATTCCATTAGCGCCTCGCTGCTTGCCGGTTCGCGCCAAACTGCTTCATCGACTGGTCATACACGCCATCCCGCATCCCTTGTTGCACGGTCTGATGGATTAGTACTTTGATATCTTGTACACCGTTCTTGTTGACCGGGCCTCGCTCCACCGATACAGCCGCATCACTATGGTTTTCGACCTGCACGTTGACGTGGACTTGAGTGGATACCATGCCGCCTGGATTCCCGTAGGGCATCCCTTTCAGTGTCACTGGAATCGATCGGCCGTCCGGCAAGGGTACGGCTGCTTCTGGTCCTGCTTCTCCAAAGATCGCCGGCACATTCGAAATACCTCCGCGCGCGTGGCCACGCAAGGCAAACCCGCCGACATCTCCCGCCCCACCGATGAGCCCACCGATTGAACCGCCCCCACCACTCATGAGCATGTCGAATCCTCCAAGGATCATGCGTGTGGTGAGCTTGGAAGACACATCGGCCAGAATATTTTTGGCAAAGTCGGTCAGGCCGGTCACCACATCTTTGAAGCTCTTGATTCGTCCTTCCATGCCGTCAAAGAAGAATTTGCCAAAGGCCTGCTCCATGCCTTGCGCGACTCTCCGAGCTTGGTCCGCTCCTAACCCAAACACCGACTGATCGTTAACATACCTTCGCATCGACTTCGCAAAGCCTTCAAAGAGATCGTCTGAATACTTTTCCGACACCGCCCGTTGATCAGCCATGGCACCCATCATGATCGCGGTGACTTGATCCCACGTCTTTTGCGTGCCGTCTAACAGTTCCGCCGCATGGATATGATCGTTATTCCGCCAGGCGTTCAGGACCTTCTCGGCCGTCTCCTGGTTCACATCGAGCTGCTTCGCCAGGTTCGCCCGCACCAAGTCAAATTCAGTCGTCATCATATTTTCGCGTGACGTACCGTAGGCCTCCTGGAACTTCAGGAGGTTTTGGTAGTACGTCTGCGTGTCGTCCTGCGCCCTGTGTCTTAAATCAGTTTCGATTTGAAAGTTGGAAATGAGCGCATCTGTCGTCGTGGTTCCATGCGTGGTCTGCTCACGTCCACCAACAACGGACAGCGTAGACATATGCTCTTTTTGTGCGTTCAAGGCTTGTTGACTGAGCGCAGTTTTCTGAATGTCTAAGTCCTGCTGCCGCGCCTTGCTCTGCTCTTTCAATAGTTCAATTTGTTCCTTCGTCAGCCCGCCATACTTCAGGCTTTGATCAAGCCGTTCCGCTTCGATCCGCTTCAGGCCGTTGGTCATCCGGATTTGATAATCGATCAACTCGATTTGGTTGATGAAGTTATTCTCGACCATTTGCCGTTCGGTGATGCTTCGCTGATCAAACGCGTCTTGCCAGAGCTTCGTAATCGTCTGAATCGTTTTCGACTCTAGGGCAATCTGTGCGTCTGCATCTTTGACCAAGATTTGCGATTTGGCATCGGACAGACTGCGCAACTGCCCAGGATCGGCCGGCATGACGAGCGATTTCTTCCCACTCGCGCTTCCAGTTTCCGGCATGGCCGGCAAATCGCGGCCGGTCGCAAACTTATTCATCGCTTCGAGCAACTTGTTGACGTAGGGGAGTACATGCTCACCGATCGACAGCTTCCACGCCTCCAGAATCGTGCTGGTTCTGGCGATATGCTGATTGAATTTCTCTGCGGCCTGTACTGAATCTTCGCCCAAGATCGCATTCATCAAGCGCGCTTCATTCGAAAGGGATTGAAAGCCTTCTTTCCCCACACGCGCCATCTGCTGCATTTCATCGCCGAGCAACTTCGAAATGATGGTCGTCTTGGCTGAATCGTCTTTGAATTCACCCAAACGGCTGACGACTTCTTCAAACACTTTCCCGGTTCCCCGGACCTGCCCATTGGTGTCTTTAACGGAAATCCCCAAGGCGCCGAAGACCCGCTGAGACTCACCGGAACCCTTGGCGGCTTCCTGTAAATTCTCATTCAATTTGCTCATGCCACCGGAGAGTCCGGATAAATCCGTTCCAGTCTGTTTCGCCATGGCAGCAAACATCTGCGCTTCTCGCGTGGACAGATTGGTGGTCAAGGCGAGCTTTTGGATCTCAGCAATATGGGCCGCTGTGGCTTTGGTCGCAGCAACCGCCGCGATGGCCATGGCCCCCACACCGGTTACAAATAAAGCTGGTCCAGTTCCCATGACGCGGCCCATGGTAGAGCCGAAATTCACTACACTTCCATTCATGCCGCTTGCCGCGTCTTTAATGTCGCGCATGATCTGCTTGACGACATTTCCGCCACGGACGGCGGCAGAGGGATTAATCGCTACATCTAATTCAGCCATGGGAATCCTTCTTGATAAGTTTTGACAGCTTTCCTAAATGGGCAATGTTCGCCAAGGCGCCTTCGTCTTCAACGCCTACTCCTAGGGCAAATGAGTAGGCCATGTATGAAAACGCCAACATGACTCCAGAGACTTGGCGCGTCACCTGTTTCTCATCCGAGCTACCGGTTGCCCGTAGGGTCTTGGGCAGTTGATCTGCCAAGTTCTCGCCCATGGAGAGGAGCACAGTTGCAATCACGCTATCCATTTGAGATGGATCCAGGTCCGGAAGGTCGTCTTGATACCGCTTGAGATGACTCAAGACATCGCGAAGACGGTAGGTCTTAGGGTTGTCCTGCGCCGGGACAAGGCCATCTAACCGCTTCGCCAACGTTCGACGGTCCAGGCAGAGTTCTGTAGACAGTGCGTTAATCGACCAAAGCTGACGCTGTAAGGCCATTTACTGTCGCTCCCTGTGGTGGAACATCGAAAAAACATGAAACGCTAGGATTTCACAGCGCAAACACACCGGCGCGTTTGACTTATCCACAGGAGGACCCCAAGACGTCATAACATGACAATCGCGATCGCTCATGACTCACTGACCTTTGCAATCTGTCCAAAGTTCACCTTCACTTCCTCCACCGACAATCGCACCATGCCTGCTGGCGCCTGCTTACTCGTGCCACGTTCGAGAAACGGAATGTAGCGAAGGCGGTTCGTAATCCAGATGGCCGGCTTAAACCCCAACAACGAGAACTTGTAGCTCGCCAGGATGTGGGTGGCTTCAGCCACGGCTAAGGCATAGGCGGCACTGGGCTCTGCATACTGCGGGTAGTTCCCCGGCACGTTGACATTCCGATTCGGCGCTCCGATGGCAATCTGCCAGGACGAGCGAGCTTGCCCCGTCCGGTAGGGTGTTCGGCTAACGATTTTTGCAAACAGAACGATGGCCGCACGCGCGCACACGTTCGAATGCTCTATCGCGACCTCTTCTTCAAACTTGTCGAGCTCCTTTCCGAATGTCGCTAGATCGCTCATTATGTCCCCTCAGACCCGCAGGGCAGGCCGGGCACCAAGTCCCAGCCTCCACTGCGCGGCAGGCCGACGCAACCGTGGGCAAGCTGTCTCGATCCCCGTGCAGCCGGACGAGAATCCGCTGCACGAATTTCTTTCTTGCCCAAAGTTGCGCCCACCGATTCACCACGGCCCGCCAGATGAAAACGCACCGTGGCGCAGCCGAATCGTTTCGAAAGATGATGTTCAGTAGTCTTCATCATCGGCTTACCTGTTTCCGCCTATCTGGATTTCGCATAATGTCGCGCGTCCGGTTTCAAGCAGCCACGTTGCCACGGATTGATGGACGGCCAAAACGCGACCCGCACGCCAGGTTCGATTTTCATGGCGAAACGGTTTCAAGGCTTTCACCAAAACCGCTTGCTCTACCATGGTGCTTTGTCTCCTCGAACCCACCGCGAAGCGGGCAGCCGTACCAACGAGAGATCAATACGGCTGCGCCGCTCCAGGGCTGGCCATGCGCAACCATTGTCTGACAGCCTGATAACGGTTGACTCAGCAGGTCGATTGCGGATGGCCCATGATCGGATCCACGCCATTACGCGCCTATCACTTCCAGGCGGCCAAGTAACACTTCGTCATATGCCGTCTTTGGGGAAAGATCGCCCGGAACGTTGATCAGCGTGTCCTTGCTAAACAGTTGAACGTCTAAGGTGGGATCACCTGGCACAAACCGCTCAAGCTGGTCATTCCAGACTTCCGAAACTGGCGACATCTTCGTGACGCGAAATCCCCGCAATACCTTGGCTTGAAACCGATCGCCTTGAAAGAAGGCATGGAGTGCGCGAATCGCCGACTGATTCACAGAAGGCAATTGCCTCAACAGCGCGAGGAGCACCGATTCACGCCAGCTAACTTCCTTATCCATTCCATTCGCCCATGCCTGCCGTAAGGACCATCCATCCTTCATGGCTTTCAGCGCCAAGTCGCGAATGCTGATAGCGAGCTTGCTGATCTCTTCAGATTGTTTCTCGATTTGCTCATACAGTGCTTTTTGGGCATCGATCAGACTGGCAATCTCGTTGCGTCCATCCACCAATGCCAGTTCGGCCTCATCAAGGGCCAATCGTGCAGTGTCTGTCATGGAATCGAGATACAGCTGTCTACGCCGATCCCGTTCATTTCGTTTTTCCACGGTCCGTTGTTGGGCCGGACCAATCTGTCGGGAAATCTGTCCGACCCTCTCACGAAGCCGCTTCATCTTTTCGTAGGCATCAAGAAAGCTTTGGCAGGTTGCATCTAATTCGCTGACAGCCGGTGTGGTCTTAAACAGATTGAACATGTATCCTCCTATTTTCCGCCCCATGAAACGACAAGTTCTTGATGCTCCGGATCAATTCGGATCGACACTTTTCCTCCGGTAACAATCTCTCGCGGCTGAACCGGCTTGCTGTGCTCGGCATTGGTCCGCTTGGCTGCAACTGTGGCTAGCTTGTCCGTGTAATAGGCTTCCAACTCGCCAAGGACTTCTTCTCGGTCGCGATCGCTGACGCCTATGCTCATAGTGCGAGCCCCTTTCGTTTTCATAGGTCCATCCTGACAGATTCCGCATGTGACCGCGTGACAGGACCTGTCACACTTACTGCAAACACCCGGCCGTCTCGTGTTCGATCGCGAACACATCGGAGTGCATACTCTCCCCACACACCGCAACTTCTGCTGAGCAATACGGACAGCTGATATGCGCCAATCTTCCCCCCAAGACATCGTCTGATGGATCCAAGTAAAAGGCCATTCTGAGCCGATGCGGCGATGACATCGGCTACTGTCCAGTGGGCTTCCCCTAAGTCGCTATGAACGTATCCCAATAGTGCTTCGATCGCCTGTGCATCTGCCCGAGCACGCTCACGTCTGAGGATGCGCACTTCTGTCTCTAGAAGTTCAATTCGGCGCGCCAGGTCTTCGAGGGTCATCGTTATCGCGATCGCTCCACAGCTGGACAATAACTCCGACCCGGACGAGCCGGGGGTTCAGCTTGACGGCTGGCTTCGTTCAACAAGGTGGCTAGATTGGCCGCGGCGCTCCACGTCAGAGTGATTTCCGATCCGGCATCGGAATGAATGGTGACTTGATGTTTTGTGCTGTCCGCTTCAACGTGCATCGTTCTCCCTCCCCTACGCAATGATTCGAAGTTTTGGCAATGTGACGCCTTCAGGGATTGAATAATCGGGCAGCAGTTTCTGCGCGTGCTCCGCCGGAATGCGCCCAAGCCGTACTGCTTCCTCAAGTGCTCCCTGCCGGCCGTGAGGATCGTGCCCTAGAGACACCCGCCATTTTGGAGGACGTTTTTGATCTCGTGCTTCCGCAACCGCTTTGGAATAACTCTCCTTGAACGCAAGACGAGCCGCCACTTTGTCATGAGCCAGATGCCGCGCGACGCCATACGCTTCCGCCATTTCTTCAGTCCAGACTACTGAACGATCTTCATCACCCAGCAAACCCGCAATCATTGCCCAGGCTTCCTCAATTCCGGGATGTCCAGACGGAATGCGATCGATGATGTCAGCCAGCGTGATTTTACGAAGCTCTTTTCGGCAACGCGTAAGGGCCTTGAGCACATCACCTAACGGATATCCCTGGAGTTCGCTGACGATGGTCGCAAGACCAATATCCGGCATTTCTTGTCCAACAACGGCAAAGGTTGCGGCTACTGCTTTTGCCAACTCCACTACGCACCTCCTTGAGGTTGCACCATGGCCGTGACGCGTTTGACCTGTTCCATCACATCGTCTCGTCTTTCGGCATTTCTAGCTTCGCCGGTCGTAGCCTTCACACCTGTCTGCCATTGCGTCTTCAGTCCAGTACAATCCTTTAGCAAAGCCTCAACAGGGTGACGGTTAGAGACGTAAAACGACTTGTTATGCTCGACATAGAAGGCCGCGACATGGGGAGCAATTTCAGGTCCCAGTCGTTCAACGAGCTTCGCTAGAATTCCATTGACCTGCTTGTCTCGATGAGGATTGATCCCATAGCGATTGCGATAGGCTGCTGAGTACGCTTCCCAGGTCGATACGGTTCGACCAGCAGCAACCTCCACCAATGATCGCTCGCCCGCGTCGGGCGCAGCGGAACTCTTTTCTTTCGTTTTCCTTTCTTCTCTTTCTTCTTTAGGAATCGAAGAAGAGGAGGAGGATGAAGAAGAAGAGGCAAATGAAGACGAAGAAGAAGAGTTGCCATTTGGTTCAACCAATTCACCACCATTAGTTAACGACCCTTCAACCAGCCTTGAACGTTCCTTGGATCGCAAAGCCCTTGATTCAGCTGAACGCTTTCCGCCTTCCTGGCTTTTCTTTCTCCATGCCTCCTGTTTTTTCCGTTCCTCCATCAGGCCCATATCGCAAAGTCTTCCTGGCTTCTTTGGGTGAGGGATAAAGCACTTACGCAACTTTTCCCCACTGCCCTTGTGCCAGCTATCTCCAAGGCGTGACAGCATGGCAAGCTCTTCATCATCATCTGGAAGACTGCAATCAGGATCCCGCCAGGCATGGCATTTAAGCCGGAAACGGGCGCCCTCTTCGGCCGGCGTAAGAAGCGCGTTCAGCGTGTCGGCCAGCCAGTCAGCTGCGTAGGTTTGAAAAGCGGGAGCTAAGTTTATCTTTGCCATCAACTATTGCCTCTCCTTCGCATTAGTCAGTGCCTCCTCTAAGGGACACCCTTCCAGCGAAGCTACCCAGGACTCGATTTCATGCCTCACGAAGACGATTCTTCCGCCCAACCGTCGAAACGGAATCAACCGTCTACTCACCTGCCCGCGTATTGTTTTTTCAGTGGTGCCAAGGAACGAGGCCGCAGTGGCTATATCCATTAGAGCGCCGTTTACTCGTCGAGGACCAAGGCCTTGACCAGGCTTTTTCATGGGAGGTATGCGGAGAGAAGAAGTCACGGACTATCGCGACTCCTCTGCAGCAATCTCTTTTCGCCAGCCCTTTAATATATGCTGGTCGATCCATGACCTGGGTATCCTTACTGATCGTCCTCCTATCTTTGTATATGGACAGCGACGCGTCGTAACCCACTTCCTAATTGTGCTTGGTTGCATCCCCAGCAAGGCGGCGGCTTCGCGAACCGTAAGCAACTGTTCTGCTTTGGTCATATGGTCTCCTTCGTTACGCTTGGGTATCCCTTGACCCTTTTGCAGATTATCTGTTACGCTGTGATATGTAAATGGCGTAACGCTATCCTGTTACGCTAACGGAGGCCGAGCAAAGATAATGGCGCAACGACAAACGGATGGAGCGACTAGGAAACCGATGACCAAAAGGATTCAGGATGGGAAAGGTTCACCGACGACCTATGAGGACGTATTTTTTCGAATCGGTGAAAGCGGAGCAGAAAACCTAAAATGGTTGCTTCAGTTTAGCCAAGCCAAACTCAAAGAACTTGGTCTTCGTGAGCGTGTGTGCATGATGGAAAATGTGCATGCCTTCTGCCTACTCAGCGGCAGTACTCCCGCTGCAGTCTATCGAAAGGAACAAGTTAGGAATTTTGACGTGGCCGCTGAGGCCGAGCCGGCTACATTTAATAAACGATTTCGGGAGATTGAAAGCTTACAAACAATTGTCCTTGAAGCCCTCGCCTGTTGCGTTGATAGACGACCGCTGCGCTTCCCCGCCATCAAAATGGAGATGGACATCGACTTTTCTCAATGGGGGCGCAATGACTCTCGGCCGTCATCGGCTCCATTTTGGATCACTCCACCAACGAGGATAGATGAAGAATTCTTCCCTGCATTCATTTATAGGATCGCCTGCATTCTTTCCGTTGATGGAGATCGTATCGGAAAGTGCCAATCAGAAGCCTGCACGCGAGGCATGCGTCTCTTTATCAGGACAAAAAGCGATCAACAATTTTGCTCCAATACTTGCCGATCCAGAGAAGCGATGAAGCGAAAGCGTCTTATTGACAGTCAGGTCAAGCAAAGCTCCAGACGTGAAGCACCGGTCGAGAAGAGTGGAGACGGTAATCATTCACCTACATCGAAAAGGAGAAGCCATGGCAAGAAAAGGTGATGGTCTTTATCAACGAGGAGGCAAGGGCGGGACGTGGTGGCTAGATTTCAGGCATGATGGACAACGACATGTTGTCCGATTAGGTAAAGGCATTTCCCGGAGCGTGGCCGGGGAACTTGCCGCCGTGAAACGTGCCGGCATTCTGAAAGGAGAAGCCGGTATTGGACACAAACGAAAAGATGTTCTATTTGAGAAAGCCGCGGAGGAGTTTCTTGCATGGGTGAAAACAAACAAGAAGCCTCGCACGCTGAAGGACTATCGGCAATGTATCGAACATCTCAAAGGATCATTCGCCGGGAAGCGCTTGGGGCAAATTCTCACACTGGACATTGAACGACACAAACGCAGCCGAGTTGATGCTGGCGCGCCCGTTCGTGCCAATCGCGAAGTCTCAGTTCTTCGTAACCTCCTGAACCGATGCCGTGCATGGAGCCTCTTCGAAGGTGAGAACGCCGCCACTGCCGTGAAGAAAATTAAAGAGCCGCAACGTCGTCTTCGCTTCATTGAACCAGAAGAGGAAACACGTTTGCTTGAACAGACCTCCGACTGCCTTCGCGCCTTAATCATCGTGGGAATCAACACCGGACTCCGAATCCGTGCAGAAGCATTGCCTTTGCGATGGTGCGATGTAGACCTTCAACGAGGCTTTGTAACGGTCACGGCCGCATATGCGAAGAACTCCAAGACCCGCAGCGTTCCCCTGAATAGCCGAGCAAGGGAATCTCTCAAGAATCTTCGCGCTGGGGCAAACGGTGAATTCGTGTTCTGCCAGCCTAACGGCCGCCCGTACAAAAGTATGGACAAGCCCTTTGCCACAGCCTGCAAGGAAGCCAATTTGAGCGGGACGGGTATAACCCTCCATACCCTCCGGCATACCTTCGCGAGTCGCTTGGCAATGGCTGGCGTCGATCTCAGAACCATACAGGAGTTGGGGGGGTGGTCAGAACTGTCCATGGTCCAGCGCTATGCTCATCTCAGTCCAAACCATAAGCGAGAGGCGATCGAGAAAATCGTCCCGGAATTTCACAACGCTATTCACAACACAGCGCTTTCGGCTGTGTAGAAAACGGCTTGCCAATGATCATGCAACTATGTGAATATGCGAGTCCTTTTGGCCTAGCGGAGAGGTGCGAGAGCGGCCGAATCGGACGGTCTCGAAAACCGTAGTCGGGGTAACTCGACCGAGGGTTCGAATCCCTCCCTCTCCGCCACCCCACGCGCGCCCTCTCCTGTGCCACCGACGACAGGGCGCTCCCCCTCATTCAGTGGCCTGTTCTCCGGTCAAATCCCGGCCTAAGCTCTCCCCCACACGGAGGGCGCCATGTTTGAACAATCCGAGTTCGCACTGGTGATGACGCTGCTGGCGGTAGGCGGGATCGCGTTGATGGCCGACGACCAAATCGGAACGACTTGTATGCAGGTGGTCCGGTGGGTCAGGCGCAAGGCGGGACATTAGGAGACTCGGCGTTTCAGCTCACGCCGCAGCTCGACCATCGCCAGCGTGTCCCGTTCGCAGTAACGCAACAGAGCTTCTTCAATCCTGGCCTTCTCGATCCAATCGTTCACCGCAAAGACCATTCGATAATACTCAAACGCAGCCGTCCCGCCGTCTCTTATGGCCAGGTCGTCGTAACGGAGCGACGGCACGACGGCGGGCAGCACGGCTTTGATGGAGTAACTACCTTCGAAACCCGGGTGGTAGTAATGATCCTTGATCACCGCATGGAGGTCCCACAGCCTCGCAATGGCCCGCTTCAGGTCCTTCCGTAGGGCGGGAAACTCTTCGGCCAGGCGCTCCAGGATGGAGCGCTCGTAACTCGAATAGACGCAAATGCTGCCTTCCTGCCCGAGCGATTCGAGTAGGGTCACCGTCAAGGCTTCCCGTGGATCGCGGCCATCACGACAAAGATATTCGGCATGCCGCAGGGTCCCGTCGGCCTCTTCGACGTGATTGGACCACTGCGTGGGAATCACCTGATAGGGTCTGGTCTCCGCGAATTTCGGCACCGCAGGCATGAAGGTCTCAAAATCCAAGTGATGCACGGGATACCGCGCACCCTCCAGCGCCGACCACAAGCCCGCCCCGATCCATTCGCGGTTGTCTCTCACTCGACGTTGCACCGGCGTCAGGCTCACATGTTCTGGAATGTCATCGATGGTCTCGATGCCTTGGTCTCGAAGCAGCACGACCGTTTTGCTTCCGCCTGGCAAGTGATAGATCCAGCGCGCCGGCTTATCCCTCGTGCAATGGGCCCAGAACGGACATTCGTAGGGGCTATGGCAATGCTCGTCCGGCGCGAGGTTCGGCGCCGAGGAGCCCGCCAACATCTCCTGCATACCCGCCAGTTGCTCCGCTACCGTTGCCAGCCGAGGCCGGACAAGCTCGTTCAGCGACCGCACCTCAAAGAGTTTCGTCAGGTCGATCGCACGACCGTCAAAGAGGTACTGCGTATTGACATGCATCAGGCAGATATCGGCAAGCACCAGCCCCGCCCCCTCCAACACGTAACTTTGGATGGCGAGATCGTCGAGGTGGATCTGCTTTACCTTGGTGGACGACTTCACCTCGATCAATCGCCAAGTCGGTTGACCGAGGGCGGTGACGCCCACGCGCTCCAAGACATCGACTCGAACCAGGACCTGATCATATTGGAAGGCTCCCTCAAAAATGGCCGGGACGTCAGGGGCCTGGAGCAATTGCTCCGTCTGCGCCAACGCCTCTTGAGACTGTCGGTATCCGACCTCGACCAACCGACCACCGGGAAATCGGCGGCGCGCCAGTTCGCCCAGTTCCGTCCCCATGTCGAGGATCGCTTGGGTCGCGGCATCCGGCTTGGTCGCTAGGGCCGGTGCATGGACTTCCAGGTACAGGCGTTTATGACATTGCAGACCCGACAAAAATCGAGACTTCGACAGGCGATAGGCGGATCGGGTGACGGACTCCGGCATGATGAGCATGGAGACTCTCAGGCTACCCAACACCCACGCCGCCTGTCCAGCCCCATCGGACCGGAACCTTACCCGACACCGCAGGCAGTTCTGGTAGGATGACGCCCATGGCAAACGGCCTTGCCCAGATCAGACGCTCGGTCATGACGCTGGCCCTGCCCGTGACGGTAAGCAGCCTCCTGCAACGGACGGAAGGAATCGTCGCGGTGTTTCTTGTCGGAGGCCTGGGCGCCATCCCGATCGCCGCCGTCGGCTTGGGTCAGTTGTTGGCCTTCATTGCCACCACGTTGGTGTCCGGGTTGTCGGTCGGCACGAACGTCATCATTGCTCAGCTGTGGGGAGCACGGCGCTACGATGAAGCAGGCCAAGCCGCGCGACATTTTCTGGGACTGTCCGCTCTCGTCTCCATCGGGTTGGTGTTGCTCGGCGTTTCTGTGAACCGCTTGGTGATGGAAATGCTCGGCGCGGTGCCCGATGTCATTACGCTCGCCCTGCCCTACTCCACGCTCATTTTTCTGGTGATCCCCTTCACGGTCTTCCTGCAGGTCTTCTCGTCGATTCTCCAGGGGACAGGCGACACCAGAACACCAATGTACGCCATGATCCTCGTCAACCTACTCCACATTGCCCTGGCCTATCCGTTGATTTATGGGCATTGGGGCCTGCCGGGGCTGGGTGTGAAGGGGGCGGCGGTGGCCGTCGGTGTGGCGGAGTGCCTCGGGTCACTGTATCTGCTGATACGCTGTCGCCCGCTGCTGCGCGGATCGCGACAATTCCGGCCCGATCTGCTTCGCACGATCTGGCAGGTCGGAGCACCGGTATCGGGCGAACGCATCGCGCAACAGGCGGGCATTCTGCTCTATACGAAGATCGTACTGATCTACGGAACCGTCGCCTATGCCGCCCATCAGGTCGGATTGTCGATCGAGTCGCTCTCGTTCTTGCCCGGATACGGGTTCGCCATCGCAGCCGCCACGATGGTCGGCCAGAGCATCGGTGCAGGCAAGTACATGCGGGCCAAGCTGGAAAATTGGGAAGCGAACCGGATGGCCGCGGCCATCATGTCGGCGATGGGTGTGGTGTTTTTCTTCTTTCCTTACATATTGCTGCGAGCCTTCACCGGCGATGAAGCGGTCGTGGAACTCGGCACGCTGTTCCTGAAGATCGTCGCCTTGCTGCAGATTCCGCTGGCGCTGACGATGGTCTTGGCCGGCTCCTTGCGGGGAGCGGGCGACACGCGGTTCATCATGGTCGCCACAATGATCGGCATGTGGGGTGTGCGGCTCCCCATCGCCATCATCATGGGCTACTGGTTGACAATGGGAGTCCTCTACGTCTGGTTAGCCATGATCGCGGATTGGACCCTGCGCATGGTCCTGATGCTCTGGCGCTACCGGTCGGAGCGATGGAGGACCATCCAGGTCCTGCGGTCCACCGCGACGTAAGGCTTACGCCTTTCTGTCACCCGTGCACTCGGGCGGCCTGACAGCGGGCCTGGTGTCTTTTCCAGATCCCACGCGCACCTCGATCCGCCCGACGCCCTTCACATTCGCGCAGAGATCGCCGAGCCCCGGGGTCACCAAGCGATAGGGTCCGCCCTTCGCCTCCGGCAACGGTTGTCCGTCCAGTTCATACAGCAGCAGGCCGAATTCCTGTGCCTGTTCTAGCGTCAATGTCGTAGCGTACTTGCCGTCGAGCGAGTGAACGGTCACGTGATCCGCATCCACGGCGAGGGCCGGAATTTCCAGAAGCCCTCGCACTCGGATCGCGCGCCCGCGCATGGAGGGCATAAGCGAGCTGATGTCGTCGACCTGGTGCTCCTTGGGCAATTGTGCGAGGGCCCTGCCGGTCAGGGACACCGCCTGCACGACCGCCCCATCGATGCGGATGACTCCCGGCCCGGACGGCTCCCGTTCCGTGACCGTTTTCACCATCGCCGTCAACGCCTCGTTCACCGGTGTGGGGATGCCCAATTCACGCCCCATTCGCACGATATAGCCGTTCAGATATTCGATTTCGGTCGGCCGCTTCGCCTTCCAGTCGTCGTACATCGAGGTGTGAATGTCGCGAATCTCCTGAGTCCATTTGACGACCCGCTCGGCCACATCGGGCGCCAGCGGCACCTTCAGCGCCGCCGACACCGCAGCCACCTCGCCGACGATCTGCCGGATTACCCCCATCATCTCCGGATGGTCCAAGGCCTTTGCCACCTTGTCGTCGATCAACACGGTGACGGGATTGAAGACGCAGTTCCAGCACATCTTTTCCCATTTGGTTCGACGAATGTCGTCGCTGAGCTGGCAAGAGATCCCCGCCTGTTTGAACACCTCCGCGATCTGCAGGAGGCGTTCGCTCTTGTGGCCCATGAGTTCGCCGATCGCCACAGCCCCACGCTTGTAATGTTCGATGACGCCGGGCTCCACGATCTTCGAGTAAATGTACGCCACCCCGCCGACGACACAATCGCGATGCAGCCGCGCCAGGAGCCGATCCTCCGTATCGATGCCGTTCTGCAGGGTGAGGATCACCGTGCGCTCCGTCAACACCGGCTCCAATTGGGCCATCACCTCATCGAGATCGTAGGCCTTCACGGCGAGGATGATGAGATCGGGCACCGGCAGCTGCCGCGGATCGGAAGCAGCCCGGGGATGCACCGTGAAATTGCCCTTGGCGCTCTTGACCGTCAGGCCATTACGCGACACCGCATCAAGCGTTCTCGGCCTGAGCAGAAACGAGACGTTGGAATTCTGTTTGGCAAGCTGGGCGCCGAAATAACCGCCGACGGACCCTGCCCCTACGACCATGATCTGCTGCATGTCATCCTCGCTGATTGCGTTCGAAAGGCGCGTACTATAGCATGCAGGCGCTTGGCGGAAACAGGGACCGCTTCCTCCCCGGGAGGCACGACGGAACCACAGACAAAGGCGCGCTGGCATGAGTGAACCGACCATTACCTGCCCATCCTGCAAAACGGAAATCAAGCTCACCGAATCGCTAGCCGCACCGCTGCTCGAATCCACGCGCAGAGACTATGAAAGACGGTTGGCTCAGAAGGATGCGGATGCGGCCAAACGAGAAGCGGAACTTCGCGCACGCGAAGAGTCTCTCGCCAAGGAGCGGGAACAACTCGACGAGCAAGTCGCCGAACGGCTCCGGCTTGAACGTGGCAGGATTGCGGCGGAGGAAGCGAAGAAAGCCAGGCTCGCGCTGCAGACCGATCTGGACCAGAAGAACCAAGAGCTGGCCGCCCTCAATGATCTGATGAGGGAGCGCGAGGCCAAACTGGCCGAGGCGCAGAAAGCGCATGCCGACCTGCTGAGAAAACAACGGGAGCTCGACGATGCCAGGCGCGAACTGGACCTCACGATCGAGAAGCGCGTCCAGGATGAACTGACGACGGCGCGGGAACAGGCCAAGAAGGAGGCGGAAGAAGGACTCAAGCTGAAAGTGCTGGAGGCGGAACACACCATCGCCTCGATGCAGAAACAGATCGATGAGTTGAAGCGCAAGGCCGAACAGGGCTCGCAGCAACTCCAAGGCGAAGTGCAAGAATTGGAATTGGAAGCGACGCTTCGGTCGACGTTTCCCCGGGACATGATCGAACCGGTCCCGAAGGGCGAACATGGCGGTGATGCGCTGCAGCGCGTGGCCGGCTCGAGCGGACAGCCCTGCGGCACCATCATCTGGGAATCGAAACGGACCAAAAACTGGAGCGACGGGTGGCTGGCCAAACTCCGCGAAGATCAGCGGGCAGCCAAAGCGGAGATTGCGGTCATCGTGAGCCAATCACTCCCAAAAGACATCGACAGTTTTGGCCTAATCGAGAACGTCTGGGTCACCCATCCGAAGACGCTCCTCCCTCTCGCCCTCACCCTGCGCCAAACCCTGATCGAGGTGGCCTCGGCGCGCCAAGCCTCCGAAGGACAGCAAACCAAAACGGAAATGGTCTACCAATATCTGACCGGCCCCCGATTCCGCCATCGGGTCGAAGCTATCGTGGAAGCCTTCTCCTCCATGCAGGAAGACCTCGACAAAGAAAAAAAGGCCATCATCAAACAGTGGGCCAAGCGGGAGGAACAGATCCACCGCGTGATGCAGGCGACGGCCGGGATGTACGGCGACCTGCAGGGGATCGCCGGAAAGACGATCCAGGAGATAGAGGGCCTGGAACTGCGGGCGTTGGAGGCGCCGCCATCCGACAACGGAAACAAGGACTGCTCCTAACCATGGGAACCGGATCCACACTGAGCCTGGTGCAGGCCAAACTCGCGGCGGCCCGCTCCGTCACCGTGCTCACCGGAGCCGGTATCTCCGCCGACAGCGGGGTGCCCACCTTTCGCGGGCCGGACGGGCTATGGCGCAACTTCCGCGCGGAGGACTTGGCTACCCCCGAAGCCTTCGTCCGAGATCCGAAGCTGGTATGGGAATGGTACAACTGGCGGCGCGAACTCATCGCCACCAAGCGTCCTAATGCCGCACACGACGTCGTCGCGCAGATGGAGCGTCGGATCGAACGGTTCTGGCTTATCACTCAAAACGTCGATGGGCTCCATCGGGACGCCGGTTCGCGACAACTTTCGGAGATTCACGGAAACATCTGGAAGGTGCGTTGCACCACCTGTCGACAGGTGTCTGACAATCGCGAGGTGCCGATCCCCATTCTCCCTTCCTGTGGAAGGTGCGCAGGCCTCTTGCGGCCCCATATCGTCTGGTTCGGCGAGGGCTTGGCGGAAGAAGATCTGCAGGCCAGCGACGCCGCGCTGCGCAATTGCGACATCTGCCTGATCATCGGCACATCCGGCCTCGTCTATCCCGCTGCAGGGTTCGCCGCAGTAGCCAAACGAGCCGGCGCGTTCGTGGTGGAAGTGAACCTCGATCCGCCTCAGCGGTCCGGCGTCGTCGACGCGACCCTCCAAGGCCGCGCCAAGGACATCGTCCCTCTCCTATTTCAGGCCTGACAGCAAAGGCACCAACTCGGTGAGGTTCGTGATGATCGGCCCGCTGGAGGGGCTTGGAGGTGTGCCCCGTGCCAATAGGACGCCGGTGAGCCCAACGGCTTGCGCCCCCTTCACGTCATCCCGTTCGCTGTCACCGACGTGCAAGGCTTCCTCCGGATCGACGACATGTTTCTCGAGCGCTTGCTGAAAGATGCGGGCGGAGGGCTTGGCGGCATGGGCCAGGCTGGAAATGGTGATGGTGTCGAAATAGTCGGCAATGCCCAGGCCCCGTAACAGGCTGAACAGTCGTGAGTCGAAGTTCGAAATGATGCCTAATTCGTACCCCTGCTCCTTCAGGAACTTGAGCACGTCTTCCGTTTCCGGATAGAGGCGCCACGCGTCAGGCTGCTCGAACGCGGCGAACACCTCTTCGAAAAACTCGTCGAACTTATCGAACATCCCGACGCGATAAAACACGTTGTGGACGATATCGAACCACCAGAGGCGCTCGGACTGTTTGATGGCCGCAGGCTCCATCGCTGCGAAGACCGGCGGCGGAGCCTCGCGGAAGGCTCGGCCGAACGCCGCCTTGATCGCCGACAGCGATTCCGGCGTTTTTCGGAACCCGTGGCGCTCGGCATACTGCAGATAGATTTCAGCCACCGACCCCTGCACATGAAAGAGCGTCTCGGCAGCGTCGAAAAACACGACGTGAATGCGACTGTCGGACATCGTGGACTTCCCTTCACCTCGCCGCAGACCAGCGCGACGGCTCGGATTGTAGGCAAGCGTGATCGGGCAAGTCAAAGCCCGACTCGTTTTGGCTTTCCTTTGACAGGTCCCACCCCCTTTGTTAGCTTCGACGGAGGATCAGGAACTGGGAGATCAGCATGGCTTCCACCATTTTCGTGGTCGATAGCAGTCCCGCCGTGCGGCGCATGGTGGAACAACTTTCACCCCCCGACGACTACCATCTCATGGCGTTCGAGGATGGCCCCACCGCGCTGGAGGCGGCCCGCAAACTGAGCCCACACCTGATCGTCGCCGACTACCACCTCGACAACATCACCTTTTCGGGATTCTGCAAAGAGATCGGCAAGGCCGACAATCTGGCCGAGACGCTCATCGTCTCGATCATGGACGCCTCCGCCCGCGTCGATGAAAGCAAACTGCGGTCGCTGGGCGTGAAGGCGATTCTCAAAAAACCCTTTCAAGGCCCCCAGCTCCTCGACACCGTCAAGACCGTCTTGGGCGAAACCGCGGGAGCATCCACACGGACAACGCCGAAGACTCGGGTCTGGCCACCCGCCTCAACCGGGGCCGACGAGGATGCCGCAGAAACATCGACTTCACCGGTCGTCTCCGTTACCCAGAGACCTCGGGAACTGGGAAAGGAGCCGTCCGCTATGCCCACCTCAGCCGGTCATCCCGCCGGACCATCCGTCAGAGCATCTGCCCTGACAGGACAGACCGGGGACGCCCTACTGAAAAGTCTGTTCGATCATCTGGTGCATTTGACCGTGCAACAGGTCGATCGTGCGATCGGCGATCGACTTGCGTCGGTCGTTGCGAAGGAGGTTTCAGGCCAACTGGCCAAGGCCTTGCGCACGGCGGTGCAGGAAGAGGTGCGGGCTCTCGTACGGGATGTGGTTCGAGAGGAAGTGGTCCAGCAAACCTCGGCACACTTACCCGAGTTGACGGATGCCAGCGTACAGCGACAGCTCCCCGAGGCCCTCCAAGGACAACAGGACACCGTCGCGCGTCTCATCAAAAGCGAGGTCGACCGGGCCGCCGCAGACTATGCGCGTCGGATGACTGGTGACATTGTACGCGAAGTGGCTCAGGAGCCGATCCGCGAAGCCGTGCAACGAATCGTCCCGGATGTGGCGGAAACTCAGATACGAGCAGAGATCAAGCGGTTGAGTTCGCCCAACTGACGCCTTGCGGGGTCAGCCCCGCTTCACCTTCTTGGCCGCCGCGCGACGAGCCTTGGCCAGGGCCTTCACCCTCTGAACATTCTTCCGGTGCTTTTTCCGAACCTTCCGATCCTTCTCTCGTCCCCTGGCCATAGTCTCTCCTCTTGGGTTGCCGGTTCTCGGGCGCCCCTCATGAGCGGCGCCTAAACCGCGCGTTGTATAACATAGCTGCTCCATGCTCCACAACCGGGACAGCCGTTCACCTCCCATTACCTTGAGAGCCCGATCCTCACATGTTAAGATGCGCCCGCGTCGCGAGCCGCACGCCTCCAAGCCATGTCCACGCCACAACTCGACAAAACGTACAGTCCCCATGAGGTGGAGAATCGCTGGTACCAGCGCTGGGTGGACGCCGGTCTGTTTCACGCGGAACCGAGTGATTCAGGCGAACCCTATACCATTGTCATTCCGCCTCCCAACGTCACCGGGTCCCTGCACGTCGGCCACGCCCTGAACAATACGCTGCAAGACATCCTGATCCGCTGGCGGCGCATGCAGGGCTGCAAGGCGCTCTGGATGCCCGGCACAGACCATGCCGGAATCGCCACTCAAAACGTGGTCGAGCGGCAACTCCAAGCGGAAGGCACGTCGCGGGAGACACTCGGGCGAGGGGAATTCCTGAAGCGCGTGTGGCAGTGGAAGGAAAAGTCCGGCGGCACCATCATCGGCCAGCTCAAGAAGCTCGGCGCCTCCTGCGACTGGCCGCGCGAGCGGTTCACCATGGACCCGGGCCTATCCGAAGCGGTGCGCGAAGTGTTCGTGCGCCTACACCAAGACGGCCTGCTCTATCGCGGCGAACGACTCATCAACTGGTGTCCTCGCTGCCTCACCGCCCTCTCGGACATCGAAGTCGAACATGAAGAGATCACCGGCAAGCTCTACACGATTCGGTATCCGCTGTCAGACGATCCGTCGCAGTGCCTCCTCGTGGCTACCACACGCCCGGAAACCTTGTTCGGCGACACGGCGGTGGCGGTGCATCCCGAAGATGAGCGCTTTCGGCACCTGATCGGCAAGCAGGTCAGGCTCCCCTTGACTGCGCGAACGATCCCCATCGTCGGCGACAGCATTCTCGTGGACCGCGAGTTCGGAACCGGCGCCGTCAAAATCACCCCCGCACATGACTTCAAGGACTTCGAGGCCGGGGAACGCAATGGCCTAAAACGGATCAAGATTCTGGACCTGCACGCGCACATCACGCCCGAAGATCAATTCCGCCTCGCAACGAAAGCCGACCCCGAGGTGGCGGCAGCCTTGGGTGGATTGCCCGTCCTGAAGGCCAGACCCAAGGTCGAACAACTATTGACCGATCAAAGTTTTCTCGAAAAGGTCGAGTCCCACAAGATGGCGCTCGGCAAATGTTATCGCTGCAAGACGGTGGTGGAGCCATTCTTGTCGGACCAGTGGTTCGTCAAGATCAAACCCTTGGCGGAACCGGCGATCCACGCGGTCGAAGAGGGACGCGTCCGAATCATCCCCGAGGCTTGGAAGAACAACTATCTCGGCTGGATGCGAGACATTAAGGACTGGTGCGTCTCGCGGCAGATTTGGTGGGGCCATCAAATTCCAGCCTGGTATTGCGAAGCCTGCTACGGCGCTCCCTTCCTGCGGCGCAGTTCTGACGGCGCGCCGCTCATTCCGTCGGATGCCGCGGCGATCGTGGCGAAGACGCAGCCGGATGCCTGTCCGAAGGGCCACCGCAACGCCCTCGTCCAAGACCCCGATGTGTTGGATACCTGGTTCTCCTCTGCGCTCTGGCCCTTCTCCACCCTGGGATGGCCGAACCAGACGCCGGAGTTGAAGACCTTCTATCCGACCTCCACCCTCGTGACCGGACTCGACATTCTGTTCTTCTGGGTCGCGCGCATGATCATGATGGGCCTAAAGTTCATGGGCGAGGTGCCCTTCCGCGATGTCTATATCCACGCCTTGGTGCGCGATGCGGAAGGCCAAAAGATGAGCAAGTCCAAGGGCAACGTCATCGATCCGTTGCATGTGATGGAACAGTTCGGCACCGATGCGCTGCGGTTCACCTTGGCCTCCATGGCCTCGCCAGGCCGCGACGTCAAGCTAGCCGAGGAACGCATCGAAGGGTACCGCAATTTCACCAACAAGATTTGGAACGCCGCGCGTTTCATCCTCATGCACCTGAACGGCGAACGTGTCGAGGTCCCGCCCGCGCAACGCTCCTTCGCCGACCGCTGGATCTTGAGCCGTCTGAACGCCACCATCCAGGCCGTCAACCAGGAACTGGAACAGTACCGGTTCGACCGTGCCTCCAGCGCGGTCTACCAGTTCATCTGGCATGAGTACTGCGACAAGTACGTGGAGATGGTCAAACCGGATCTCAAAGAAGGCTCATCGGAACAGGGCGCCCGTACCAGACACACATTGGCCGAAACCTTCGAAACCGTGATGCGGTTGCTGCATCCCTTCATGCCGTTTATTTCGGAGGAGATTTGGCAAACCCTGCCGCATGAAGGAACCAGCATTGTCCGCAAACCCTATCCGACGCCTCAAGCTGAGTGGAATGACCAGGAAGCGGAACAGGAGTTTTCGTTGTTGGAGGAATGCCGCGAGTTGATGAACCAAGAACGGGCTATCCTCGGCTATCAAGCGGGAAAACGACTCCACTTCAAGGTTCACGGGAAGACAGAAGAAATTGGGTCAGCTCTTGAGAAGCATAAAGAGCTGATTGAGTACATGGAGAATGTTGATGACCTCTGGGTGGCAAAAACCTTTGACGTGGCTAACCCGGGCGGCCTTCTGATCTTAACGGGCAGCTCAATCCAGGTGCGAACGTCGATGGAGGGGGCGGATCTTCAGAAGGCCAGAGAGAACGTCCTCAAACAGATCACCACACTTCAAAAGGAAGTCGACCGCACCCAAAAGAAACTCGGCAACCCCGAGTTCGTTGCCAAGGCGCCACCGGATGTGTTGACCGAACACCGCGAGCGTCTCGAACGGGAATCTCAGATGATTCAGTTGCTGGAGCAGGCAGGGGGACAGATAGAAATTTATGTCCGTGAGCGAAGCCGTACTTAGTCCTCCTAATATTCAAGCCATCCACAAAGCGGTTCAACTCGCCCTCGACGAAGACCTGGCCTGCGGCGACGTCACCACCAACGCCCTATTCCCCCGCGCGCTCGCGGCGCGAGCCACCATCATCGCGCATCAGGTCATGACGGTCGCCGGAATCGCCGTCGCGCGGGAAGTCTTCCTCACGGTCGATCCTTCATTACGCATCACCGAGCCCCTCGCGGATGGCACCAGGGTCAAGGCAGAAACCGCGATCATGGAGGTGGACGGAGATGTCCGCTCACTGTTGATGGCGGAGCGAGTGGCCGTGAATTTTCTGCAGCGGCTCTCTGGCATCGCCACGCTCACCGCGCAGTTTTGCTCGGCCGTAGGGACCTCTGCCGCCAGAATCCTCGATACACGCAAGACCACGCCGGGCCTCAGGGCGCTCGAAAAGTGGGCGGTGGCGCTGGGGGGGGGAAAGAATCATCGATTCTCGCTGGGCGACGGGATTTTGATCAAGGACAACCACCTGGCAGCCTTACGCTCCCAAGGTGTCGACGTCGCAGGCGCCTGCCGTCTAGCCAGGGCTGGCGCACCCCATGGTCTGCGCATCGAAGTCGAAGCGAAGACGCTCGAAGAGGTGAAGGAGGCCCTCGCGGGAAAAGCCGACATCATTCTTCTCGACAATATGTCACCCGCCCTCGTGCGCCAGGCCGTAGACTTGATCAAGGGGCGGACTCTCGTGGAGGTGTCCGGCGGCATCACGCTCGATACGGTTGAAGCGATGGCCAAGGCCGGTGCCGACTTCATCTCCGTCGGGGCCCTGACACATTCCGCCCCTGCCGCCAACCTCAGCCTGGACCTCTCCGCTCGTCGAGGCCGCCGTGGCCGCCGACGCTGACAACTCTTCTGTGACGCAACGAATCGACCTCGACCGGCTCCAGAAGCTCTTGCGAACCCGGGCCTTCGGCAGGACGGTGCAGTACCGCTCATCCACGGCTTCGACGAATGCCGACGCCCTCGCCTCGCTACAGAACCTGACGGCTCAAGCCGTGCCTCACGGCATGGTCTTCTTGGCCGAACAGCAGACGGCTGGCCGAGGGCGGCGTGGCCGGACCTGGCATTCGCCTGCTGAAGGCAATATTTACTTCTCCGTGATCGCCGTCCCCCGCGCCGAGACTATGCGCGTCGGGCCCTGGCTCTCTTGGGTTCCGCTCTGCGCAGCCCTCGCGACCGCGGACAGCCTGACGGCCGTCACCGGGCGCGCGGTGGACGTGAAATGGCCAAACGATCTTCTGATCGGCACCAAGAAACTCGGCGGCATCCTCTGTGAACAGACCACGCTGCCCGACCGGACGCTGGCGATCGTCATCGGCATCGGCCTCAACGTCAACGCCGATGTCGGCCGGTTCCCGTCCGACCTGCAAACAACCGCCATCTCGCTTGCGGCGGAACTCGGTCGGCCGCTGGATCCTGTCTCCCTCCTGGCCGAGCTATTCCTGTATCTGGAGCAGCGTTTGGAGCGTTTGTTTCAGGAGGGACCGGCGGGGATGGTCGGCGAATTCACGCGACGCTGTTCCACTATCGGCAAGGTCGTTCGCGTCAATCTGGAGGCACAGGGCGTCGTGGAAGGCCTGGCCGAATCCATCGGTCCAGACGGCTGCCTCTGCCTCCGGATCTCTTCAGGAAATTCCCCCGACAATCCGCCGCTCCTGGAAGTCAGAAGCGCGGAAGTCGTGCACCTGCGAGGGTGAAATCCTGCGCCGGTTAGGCTATCGTAGAGACACCATGCTTCTGACCATCGATATCGGCAACACCAATGTCGTCTGGGGCTTGTTCGACGGGAGCGAGCTGAAGGGCCATTGGCGTTTGGCCACCGACTCGCGCCGCACCGAGAATGAATACGGCATGCTCCTGCTCGACCTGCTCCGCCACACAGGCCTCGCCCCGGAGCAGATCACCGGATCGATTCTTTCCAGCGTCGTCCCCGCGCTGACCTCGACCTTCGATGCCGTGGTCCAGACTTACTTTCACCTGACGCCGATCATCGTGGGCCCGGAGATCGATTCTGGCCTCACCCTCCGGTATGCCAATCCGAAGGAAATCGGCAGCGACCGGATCGTCAATGCCGCCGCCGCCCATGCGCGGTACCGCACCGACTTGATCATTGTCGATTTCGGCACGGCCACGACATTTTGCGCCGTGACCAAGGCCGGCGAATATCTCGGCGGCGTGATCGCCCCCGGCCTCGGCATTTCCGCCGACGCCCTCTTCTCGCGCACGGCCAAATTGCCCAAGGTCGAAATCATCCGACCCAAAACCGTGATCGGGACGGACACGATCGAGGGCATCCAAAGCGGCCTCCTGTTCGGCTATGTGGGGTTGGTCGATGGCATCGTACGCCGCATGGAGCGCGAACTCGGCCACACCTCCAAGGTCATCGCGACAGGCGGCCTCGCGTCGGTGATCGCGGCGGAAACCGAATCGATCCAGGACGTTCTCCCCTTTCTCACGCTGGAAGGTCTCGCACTCCTCTACCGTCGCAGCCATCGAGGCTGAACCGCTCACTTACCAAAGCGAAAAAACGAGGTTTTCTTCTCATTCCCCGTTGACTTCCCTTCCACGGTGGCTATCTGACTGCGGAGTAAAGGTGCAGACCATGGTTGATGACGATAAGAACTCTCAGAGTATCGACAACTTAGACGCTTCCGAGACACCGATCGAGACGTCCGCCGAAGGCGCAGCCGATCTGCAGCTCGCGCTGGAGTCGAAGACCGAGGAATGCAAGGGCCTGAACGAAAAATACCTGCGGCTTGCGGCGGAGTTCGACAACTACAAGCGTCTGGCACAGCGCGACCAGCGCGAGCAGATCAAATTCGGCAACGAACGGATTTTGAAAGAGCTGCTCCCGGTGGTCGACAACTTGGAGCGGGCGATCAAGTCGGCGAAAGATGCCGCGACCGTGGATGCCCTGACCCAAGGGGTGGAACTGACGCTCAAGCAACTGCTCAGCGCGCTGAACAAGTTCGGCGTCACACCGGTCGAAAGCGTCGGATTAGCCTTCGATCCGGCCACACAACAGGCCGTGGCGCAGGTGCCGTCGGAGACCGTGCCCGAGAACCATGTCGTGGAAGAATATCAGCGCGGCTACCTTCTCCAAGACCGAATTCTCCGCGCCGCAATGGTCTCTGTGTCGACCGGAGCCCCGAATTAGGGCCGCATCACTGCGTCCCGCTGGAATGCATCGCTTACGACGAATCGTTCACATCCTGATATTTTTTGCGAAGGAGCCAACCCATGGGCAAAGTCATTGGAATCGACCTCGGCACGACGAACTCCTGCGTCGCCATCATGAGCGGTGGTGACCCGGTCGTCATCGCCAATGCGGAAGGAAGCCGAACCACGCCGTCGGTGGTGGCCATTACGGACAAGAATGAGCGTTTGGTCGGACAAATCGCCAAGCGGCAGGCCATCACGAACCCGGAAAACACCATCTTCTCGGTCAAACGGTTGATGGGCCGCAAGTTCAAGAGCAAAGAAGTCCAGGAAGCCATGAAGCGGCTGCCGTACAAGGTTGTCGAGGCGGATAACGGCGATGCCCATGTCGAATTGCGCGGCAAGCGCTATAGCCCGCCCGAAGTATCCGCCATGATCCTGCAGAAAATGAGGCAGACGGCGGAAGATTACCTGGGCGAGAAGGTCACCGAGGCCGTCGTGACGGTCCCGGCCTACTTCGACGACAGCCAGCGCCAGGCGACCAAAGATGCCGGCCAAATCGCCGGGTTGAACGTTCTGCGCATCATCAACGAGCCGACGGCCGCCTCGTTGGCCTACGGCTTGGATAAGAAAAAAGATGAGCGCATCGTCGTCTACGACTTAGGCGGCGGCACCTTCGACGTCTCCGTGCTGGAAATCGGCGAAGGCGTGTTCGAGGTGAAGTCCACGAACGGCGACACCTACCTCGGCGGCGACGACTTCGACCTGCGCGTCATGGACTGGCTCGTCGAGGAGTTCAAGAAGGATCAGGGCATCGATCTCCGCAAAGATCGCATGGCCTTGCAGCGGCTGAAAGAAGCGGCGGAACGGGCCAAGATCGAACTATCCTCGTCGCAGGAGACTGAAATCAATTTGCCCTTCATCACGGCGGATGCGAGCGGGCCGAAGCATATGGTCACGAAGCTCTCCCGCGCCAAGCTGGAGCAGCTCGTCGATGACCTCATCCAACGCACCATCGATCCCTGCCGAAAGGCCTTGTCGGATGCGGGTGTAAGCGCAAAAGACATCCATGAAGTGGTCTTGGTCGGCGGCATGACCCGCATGCCGAAAGTGATCCAAATCGTGAAGGACTTTTTCGGGAAGGAGCCCCATCGCGGCGTAAACCCTGATGAAGTCGTCGCCATCGGAGCCGGCGTACAGGGCGGCGTCCTCAAGGGCGAAGTCAAGGATGTGTTGCTGCTCGACGTGACGCCTCTGTCCCTGGGTATCGAAACCCTGGGCGGCGTCTTCACGAAACTCATCGAACGGAACACGACGATTCCGACCAAGAAGAGCCAAGTGTTTTCGACCGCGGCGGACAATCAAACAGCGGTGACCATTCGCGTGTTCCAGGGCGAACGGGAAATGGCGAATGACAACAAGCTGCTGGGCCAATTCGACCTGGTCGGCATTCCTCCCGCGCCGCGCGGCATGCCCCAAATCGAGGTCGCTTTCGACATCGACGCCAACGGCATCGTCCACGTCTCGGCGAAGGACCTGGCGACGCAGAAGGAGCAGTCCATCAAGATTACGGCCTCCAGCGGCCTCAGCAAGGAAGAAGTCGATAAGCTGGTGAAGGATGCTCAGGCCCACACGGAAGACGACAAGAAGCGGCGCCGAGCAGCCGAGGCCCGCAACCAGGCGGACTCCCTGCTCTACAGCACCGAGAAAAACCTGAAGGAGCACGGCGACAAGATCGGCGAAGACGACAAAACCAAGATCACGGATGCAATCGCCGCTTTGCGCAAGGCCATGGAGGGCGACGATCCTGCCGCCATCGAGTCCGCGACGCAGAGCTTGACTACGGCCTCCCACAAATTGGCCGAAGAAATGTACAAGAAGGCCTCCGCCGCCGCATCGGGACCTGGTCCTGACGCCGCCGCGGGCGCATCCGCGGGCGCCGACGCCCAAGCCAAGACCGACGAAAAGGTCGTGGATGCGGAATTCGAGGAAGTGGACAAGGACAAGAAGTAAGACTTTTTACCCCTGTGCGCACGACCGGATGCCGCCGACGCGGTCCATCCGGTCGTGCAGCATAGTAGATCGGACACCCATTTTCCGTGGCCAGACGCGATTACTACGAAACGCTGGGGGTTGAACGCAATGCCTCAGAGGACGAGATCAAGAAGGCATACCGCAAACTCGCTCGCCAGCACCATCCTGACCTCCACGCGTCACCCGAGCACAAAAAAACCGCGGAAGAAAAGTTCAAAGAGATCAACGAAGCCTACGAAGTCCTCGGCGATCAGGAAAAACGCCGCCGCTATGACACCTTCGGCCATGCCGGCGGACCGCAGGGGGCTGAAGGGTTCGATTTCGGCGGACAAGGTGGGTTCGGCGATATCTTCAACGACATCTTCGAAGATTTCTTCGGCCAACCGCGCGGCCGCGCCAGGGCCGAGCGTGGCAACGACCTGCAATACAATCTCGAACTGACGTTCGAAGAGTCGGTGTTCGGCAAAGAAGCGAAGCTCAAGATTCCCCGGTGGGAAACCTGCTCGGACTGCAAGGGCACGGGTGCCCGCTCAGCCACGGCCATCAAGATGTGCCCGGCCTGCAAGGGGCAAGGACAGTTGCGATTCCAGCAAGGATTTTTCAGCGTTAGCCGTCCCTGCGGCCAGTGCGAAGGGGCCGGCCAGATCATTACCGAACCCTGTCAGGGCTGCGGCGGCCGCCAGCGCATCCGGAAAGAGCGCATGTTGTCCGTTCAGATTCCGGCCGGCATCGAGTCCGGGATGCGGCTCCGACTCGCCAACGAAGGTGAGCATGGCATTCAAGGGGGCCCGCAGGGCGACTTGTACGTCGCCATCACGGTCAAACCCCACCCGTTGTTTCACCGCGAGGGGCAGGATATCGGCTGCGACCTTCCCGTCAACCTCGTCACCGCCATCCTCGGTGGCCGCGTCGAGGTCCCAACCCTCAAGGGTACGACTTTCATGAAGGTGCCGGCAGGGACCCAGCCAGGGAAAGTGCTCCGTCTGAAGGGCCTGGGCTTCCCAAGCCTCAAGGGCGGCCACGCGGGGGACCAGGTGTTCACCATTAAGGTGGAGATCCCCACGAAACTCAATCAACGCCAGAAGGAACTCCTTGAGGAATTCGCCAAGGAAAGTGGATACGCCCGAGACAGCGACAGCGAAGGCTTCTTCGACAAGATGAAGACGTTCTTCGAATAGCCCGTTCCCGATTCCCTCCTGAGACGCCGACAACCATGCCGGCCTTCTTCATCAACTCCACCGAGATTCACGAGAAGCACATCACCCTGACCGGAGACCTCTGTCACCATTTGCAGGCAAGTCTCCGCGTCACGCTCGGTGAAATCTTATGGCTCACGGATGAGCGACGACGCCGTTACCGCGTCGAGGTGAGCGAGCAGACAAAGCAGTCCTTGACGGTTTCGATTCTCGACCAGCAAGAAGCGCCATCGGCCGCCGGGCCCGCCTTGCTGCTCGTGCAGGCCATTCTGAAAGGCGACCACATGGATTGGGTGGTGCAAAAAGCGAGTGAACTGGGGGTGCAGACGATCGTGCCTCTCGTCGCACGCCATGGGGTGGTCCGCCCACAGCCTGATCGTATCGCGGCGCAACGAGCCCGCTGGCAACGGATCGCCGTCGAAGCCGCACAACAGTCGGAACAGTGGCAACCGCCGCAGGTAACCGATCCAGTGGAGTGGCGTACCTACCTGGCCGCTCTCCCCGCACCCTGTTCCTTGATTTTGACGGAACGCCGCGAAGCGATGGCACTCCACCGCATGAGGTTGCCCGAGGATCCGATGCAGAGTCTCGCGCTCATCATCGGCCCTGAAGGGGGGTGGAGCGAAGAGGAAGTCTCGCTGGCTGTGGGAGCCGGCTGCCAGGCCGTCGGCCTGGGACCGATGATCCTACGGGCCGAAACGGCAGCCTTGGCCGCCGTGAGTATCGTGCAGAGTCGATTAGGACGATTGGGTTAGGCGGCGGGTCAGCGGCGCGCTTGGGTAATGGAGATGATCGTGCCGCCCTCGCCGGCTGCCCAGCCTGACGCAGCCTGTGGAAAACTGAGCGCCATCAGCGAACGTTTTACCGGACTTGCCTCCTCCGTCCAGTTGTACCCGGCATCGCTCGTACGGAGAATCTGGCCCCGTTCACCGACAATCCATCCTTGCTGCGCATCGGTAAACCGCACCCGAATCAAGTCGGTCAATTTGTGGCAGGTCCGCCCACAAGGCAAGGTCCGGTCGATCCAGTGAAGCCCGCCATCCGTGGTCTGGAAGAGCGCGCCGGCGTTGCCGACCGCCCACCCATTGGCCTCGTCCGCAAAGGCGATGTCGAAAAAGGTCGCGGAGCTCTGGGTCTGCTGAGTCGACCAGGTGCGGCCCCCGTCGGAGGTCGTTAAGATCGTCCCAAGGGCACCGACAATCGTGCCCTGTTGTTCGCTCGTCACGGCGATGGCGTGCAGCGCGGCGTTCGTCCCGCTTGCCTGATCCGTCCAGGTGGCGCCGCCGTCGGCGGTCTGCAGAATCGTGCCGTTCCCGCCCACCAGCCAGCCCTTAGTCGGAGTCGCAAAGGCAATCCCATACAGGGGCGCCTGGGAGGAGACGATCTTTGGGGTCCAGGTTTCGCCCCCATCTTGACTCATCCGGACGGTGCCGTTGGCGCCCACCACCCACCCGTGACGCGCGTCCTGAAAATAGACGGCGGTCAACAGGGCCGTAGTGCCGCTGGCGACCTTTTTCCATTTCTTGCCGCCGTCGGTGGTCTTGAGAATCGTCCCACCCGAACCGACCGCCCATCCGAGCTGCGCATCACGAAAGAACATCCCCAGCAGCGTGGCTTCCGACCCGCTCTTCTGCATGGTCACGGATACCTGGGCTTCAGCAGGAACCACCCACAAGTGGGCGGCCAACAGGATCGACAGACAACAAGCACTCAGTACACTACGCAAGGTCGGGCGCCTCATTGTTGATGGTGAGTGTGGTCGGGACTCGGATTGCGCCAATAACTCGCATCAGGCAATCCCTTGGGCTCGATCGTGAAGGGTCCGGCTTCCAACGTAAGCCATTTCTTCGTAGTGCAACATGTGCCGTCGGGATTCACGTCCCAAGACCCACGGCGAACCACCAGCGGTCCCGACGTAAGATCTGGATTGAATATTCCCGGCTTGCCTGCGCCGAACGGATGGCGCCGAGGAATGCGAACCTTGATCTCCGTGTCCGTCCAGGAGAGCACGACCGCGCCCACCCCGTTGAACAGCACTTCCGTTCGGGAGACATTCTCGCCCAGTTCGGCCGCGTCCCTCGCGTATACACTATCGGTGATGCCCACCTTGCTCGGCTCGGCGGTTTTAAGGAATGCTCCGAACCCGCTGCCTGTGATGGTGACCGTTTCATCCAACCCACCGGTCGTGGGGCTGTAAGAGTCGATCTTGGGAGTAATCAAGGTGAATGACCCGATTTCGGTTTCCAAAACCCGGCTGTCGGCGCAGCAGGTCCCGTCCGGCTTCGGAGTGTTGGCGGCGCGTTTGACGACGACCGGACCACTCTTGGCGCTGTAAGGGACCCATACATCGATCCGGTCATTGCCCCAGCGATAGACGATGGCCTGCACCCCGCCGATCTCCACGGTATTCTCGCTCTTGGCAAAATCGATGTAGTTGAAAGGGGTAGAACCGGCTTCCGAGTAAAACCCGAAGTTTTCTCCCGTGATCTTCAGCAGAGTCCCGATCGGCGCTTGAGCCGGCGTCACGCCCTTGCCGCGCGGAATCTGTACCTCATAGGTCCCGACCTTTCGCTCCTGGCCATTGCGTTTGATGATGACCGGGCCGGTTTGGGCATCCAACGGCACATGTACGACGATGGTCGTATCGCTCCATTGAGAAACCGTCGCAAGGTGGCCACCGAAGAGCACGCCGTCTTCCGGGTTCCTCGTCGCGCCGAAACCCTTGCCGAACAACACGACTTTAGTACCGACTGGTCCGCTCATGGGATCCACCCGCACCGAGGCCAACACTCGAACGGGCATGGCATTGCTCACGACATGCGTGACCGCCGCGCAACAGGAACCATCCGCCAGCGGGTCGGACGATGCCATACGCACCATCACGTCCCCAGTCTGCACGTTGCCCGGCAATTCCACCTCGATCTTGTCGTCCCGCCATTTCCGCACGCGGACCGTCACATCGCCGACGACCACGCTATTGACGCCGAAAATCGTATTGGGGTCGCGCGGCCCCGGCGTGTTGCCGAAATGCTCCCCGTTGATCTCCAGCACGGTGCCCGGCTCCGCTTCGGCCGGTGACACGGACAGAATCTTGGGTTGTAAGCGGGTGAAGCTTCCAGCCTTCAACCGTTTTTTGCCGATGAAAACCTCGACCGGCCCATTCACGGCTTGCGACGGAACCCGCACCTCGATCAGATCGGGCTCCCAGCGCTGGATGAGCGCCGAGCCCCCCTGAAATTTGACTTGGTTGACAGTCGTGGACTTGAAAAGACCGAAGCCCTTTCCTGTGATAGACAACACCGCGCCGGGGACGGCGGCGTTGGGCTGAAGGCTCGGCGCTTCCGCCCGTACCTCAGGAGAAACGGCTAGGCTGGCCACCGCAAAGATGCTGGCGACAAGTTGCGTCATGGATTTCATGGGATGGTGTTTCCTCCCGATACCCTGCAAGCGGTCCGATCGGAATTCCGAACGGGCCGAGATGAGTTCATGATGGATGAACGCCCTGCGCGTGGTAGAGACCCCACGCAACTGAGCAAAAAGGCCGGACTCACGGACTATAACAAGCTGTTTTTTTTGCTGTCAAGGCGAGTGCAGCACGGCAGGACCATCCGATGACACGTCGACTATGAGGCCTTCACCTGAACCAGCAATTCCAACTCGATCGCGGCGTTGAGGGGGAGTTCTGCCGCGCCGAGTGCCACCCTGGCATGGCGCCCCGCTTCGCCGAAAATCTGAACCAACAGGTCGGAGGCGCCGTTGATGACGGCCGGTTGCTGAACGAATCCGCTTGCCGACGCCACATGGCCGACGACACGGACGACCCGCTGCACTCGGTCGAGGGATCCCAGTTCATGTCGCACCACCGCCAACGCATTCAGCAGGGCGAGGCGGGCCGCATCCATCCCCTGCCCCACCGTCACCTCTCGGCCCAATTTTCCGGTGACGGCCACCTGTCCGTCGCGAAACGGCAACATCCCGCTGAGGTACAGGATCTCCCCGACTAAGATTGCCGGCACATAGCTGGCGACCGGTTTGGGAGGCGGCGGTAAGGTGATGCCGAGGCGGAGCAATGTGGAGTCGTATGACATGCTGGATTCCTTGCTTACCGGGAACGCAGGGCGTCCAGAAAGCTGTCGCCCCATGGCAGTCGCGTGGCCTGCAGCGCTTCGCCGATCGTCTGGCCGAGGTCGGCTGCCGTCGGCCTGATACCCAGATCCACGCCTCGAGCGAGCCGCGGCCCTGTAATCAGACAGGGCACATATTCCCGCGAGTGTCCCGGAGCTGGCCGGGCGCAATCGAACCCATGGTCGCCGGTGATGATCAAGATGTCGCCGATCTTGAGCCGTTCCTGCAAGTCCCGCAAGCGCCGATCGAACTGTTGTAAATCGGCGACCGTCGCCTGCAAATCCGTGGTGATGACGGGCACGGTGGCGTAGATCAAGCCGCGCGGCACCTTGCTGAACATTCCGATCATTTCGTCCATCACGGCATTCGGCTGATAGAGCGGAATCGATCTGGTGACGCCGCGCATGCTGAATAGATCGCCGACCTTGCCCACACCGATGACGAGCTGGCTCGCGCGACTCAAGTGATCCAACAATGTCGGACCGGCCGGTTCCACCACGAAATCCCGGCGACGGTCGGTCACCGTGAACCGACCGGGCTGCCCGGCCAACGGATAGGCCACGATCCGAACCGTCGGCAACAGATCCTTCAATCGCTTTCGGGCTTCGCGCGCCAACCGATAGAGCTCTTCCGCTGGAATCACCTGCTCATGCGCGGCCAAGACAATCGTTCCGGTCGTGTCCACCCAAGCGATCGGGGCGCCGCTTTGCTGATGTTGGCCGCCGAATTCGTCGATCGGCTCCAGCGCGGCCGCGCGGCTGTTGCCCACGGTCTTCTGTCCCAAGGCCGCTTCCAAAGCCGTGGCCAGTTCGGAGGTGAATGTCTCGCACGTCGGCACGTCCTGTTCGATGACGTAGCCGGCCAACTCCCAATGCCCGGTGAGGGAATTCTTCCCCTTGGTCGCAAAGCCGAGTTTGCCGAAGCAACCTTCGGGCTGAACCATCGGGCGGATGCCTTGAAACTGGCCGAGGTGTCCGAGGCCGAGCCGTTCGAGATTCGGAAGGGTGAGACCTTTGCAGATGGCTGCCAGACGTTGAAGGGTATTGCAGCCCCCGTCGCCGTACGTGTCCGCATCGGGCAAGGCGCCGACCCCGAATCCGTCCAACACAAGGAGAATGACGCGAGTCACCATGGGCGCACTATACCAAATTCGCAAAAACGAGCAAGGGTGTCAGACTCTGTTGGAGATACGTAGTGCATGCATCGACAGGGCCGCCCCGTTCAGCGGGTACCGGCCCGCTGCGATTGCCACTCATCCACGATCTTCAGGCTCACGCTGGTACCGATTCGGTCGGCGCCCGCTTCCAACAAGGCTTGTGTCGTTTTCCAGTCCCTGATCCCTCCCGACGCCTTGACCTTGGCACGACCGGCGACCGCTTCTTTCATCAACCGGACGTCGTCCACCGTCGCGCCCGCGTGCGAGAACCCTGTCGAGGTCTTCACGTAATCCATCCCCGCCTCGACAGCCAGTCGACAGGCGGTGATTTTCTCCTCGCGCGTCAACAGGCAGGTCTCCACGATGACCTTGTGATTGACGCCCGGCGTGGCCTGGATCACCGCAACCATATCGTTCCGCACGAAATCATGATCTCCTGACTTCAGCCGGCTGATGTTGATCACCATATCGAGCACCCTGGCGCCGCGCGCCACCGCCTCGATGGCTTCGGTTACCTTCGCGTGCGTGGAATGGCCACCGAGCGGAAATCCGACGGGAATCCCGACCTGAATCTCGGTTCCTGCCACCGCCGCAACGGCTTCGTCGATATAACAAGGCGGCACAAAGATCACGATGAAGCCCTGCACCTTCGCTTCGGCGCACAATCGCAAGACATCCGCCTTGGTCGCATCAGGCCGCAAGACGGTGTGGTCGAGGTAACGGGGCAGGCATTCATTCCACGGCAGCACGCCCATTGAGGGATTCCTTTCCGTCGGTGACATGAGGTCGTAACTCCGAATCGCAGATCAAGCGCCGTGGGCGACGAGGCTTCCCTTCAGCCGTTTGCGGAAGGGCTGCTTTTGATACTTCTCCACGGCCTGGTTGTGTTCGGCGAGGGTCGAGGAAAAATGATGGGTCCCGTCGTTTCGCGAGACAAAATACAGGTAGGAAGCCCGGGCGGGAAACAACGCGGCTCGAAGCGAATGGGCGCCGGGGCTCGCGATCGGTCCCGGCGGCAAGCCCCGCACGCGATAGGTGTTGTAAGGACTCTGGCTAGAGAGATCGCGCTTGTGAATGTTCCCATCGAAGGCGGGTAGCCCATAAATCACCGTGGGGTCACTCTGGAGCGGGATATTCTTCCGCAGTCGATTGTGGAATACGGCCGCGATCAATTCCCGCTCGTCCTTCACTCCCGTTTCCTTTTCGATGACGGAGGCCAGGGTCAACACCTGGTGCAGCGACAAGTTCATGCGGGTGGCCTGCTGCTGAAGCTCGCCGTTCCACACGCGACGCAACTCATCCACCATCGTCTTGATCACGTCCTTGGCCTTCGTGCCCTTCGCGAACGAATAGGTTTCCGGGAACAAATACCCTTCCAAGGACTCCGCATCGATCTCCAGCTGTTTGATGAAGGACCGATCATAGATCAGCCTCGCGAACTCTTTGTGGTCGGTGATGTGCTGATCGGCCAACACATCCGTAATTTGCGCCAGCGTATACCCTTCCGGAATCGTGACGGGGTGCAGGACGACACGCCCGGCCAGCAGTTTGTTCAGGATCTCTTGGGGTGTCATACCGCCGTCCAGCTCGTACTCGCCCGGACGTATTTTGCGATCGATATCCTTGGTCCGGCCGAGCAACATGAAGGCCGAACGGCTGCGAATCAGCTGTTCGCTCTTCAAGAGCGCCGCAACTTGCTGAAAGGTACTGCCTTCGGGAATGAAGACCACGCGGGAAGGAGGCTTCGGTTTCCCGCTAGCGACGGGGCTTTGCGCCCATCGCAGCACGAGAAATCCCGTGATGCCCGTCAGCAGCACCGCGGCCAGGATCAGCCCTACCATCGTTCGTCTCTGCATCATCGACTCGTTCCCGTTCTCCCGACACGGATTCGAACGCGTCACACTCGTTGGGGATCCCTTCCGATACGGAAACGGACGGTTCCTCCACACTGGCCAAATAACTCTGCAGCAAAATCGCCGCCGCGACACGATCCACGATGCCTTTTCGTTTTCGGCGGCTGACATCGGCGGCGATCAACACCTCCTCCGCCGACCTTGTCGTCATCCGCTCATCCCACGTCACCACCGGGACGGGGATCATCGGGGACAGGGTCTGTATGAATGCTTCGACGACCTTAGCCGCCGGACCGAGTTCCCCGTCCAACTTGAAAGGCATGCCCACCAGGACCATCCCTACATCATGGTCCCGGACAAGCTGTTGGATATGGCGGAGGTCGGACTCGAGATTCTTCCGGTGGAGGGTTTCAAGCGGTTGGGCCGTCCACCCAAGTTCATCGCTCAAGGCGAACCCGATCCGTTTGGCCCCATGGTCGATCGCAAGAATACGCCGGCCCTTCATTACTTTACCGTTCCAAGGCCTTCTGGACCAACCCAAAAACTTTTTCCAACGCGGGTCCGAGGCCTTCCGGATTCTTGCCCCCGGCCTGCGCCATTTCCGGGCGGCCTCCGCCGGTTCCGCCCACCTCGACCGCCATCTCTTTGATCAGCTCCCCCGCCTTCAGCCGACCGACGAGATCCTTGGTGACGACCACCAACAACGAGACCTTGCCGTCATTGGCAGCCCCGATGGCCACCACTCCGCTCCGGAGCTTATCGCGCAACTGGTCCGCCAGCGCCCGCATCCCGTTCACATCCAAGCCGTCGGCACGTTGCGCATGGACCTGCACGCCCTTGACCTCGCGGGTCTGGGTTTCGCTGGACGAGCTGCCGGCCAGCTTCAACTTCACCTCCGACAACTCTCGCTCCTTCTCTTTTAACTGCTCGGCCAATTTGCGCGTACGGGTCACCAATTCGCCCGGCGCGACCTTCAGGAGATCCGACAACTCGCGGACGTCCGCCTCCAGCCGTTTCACCGAATCCAAGGCGCCGCTTCCGGTCAAGCACTCGATACGCCTGACCCCGGCCGCCACCCCAGCCTCCGACAGGATCCGGAACAACCCGATCTCGCCGGTCCGGCGACAATGGGTTCCGCCGCACAATTCCTTGCTGAAGGTATCGATGCTCACCACCCGCACCTGATCGCCGTATTTATCACCGAAAAAAGCCAGCGCTCCACCCGCCACGGCATCCTGCACGCCCATCACGTCGGTTTGGACGGATTGGTCCAACCGGATCTGCTCGTTCACGATCCCCTCGATTTCATCGATGTCGCGGAACGACAGGGGGCGGAAGTGGGCAAAGTCGAACCGCAGGCGATTCGGCGCCACCAGCGACCCATACTGTTTGACGTGCGGTCCCAAGAGATCCCGTAGCGCGGCATGCACCAAGTGCGTCGCAGTGTGATTCCTGGCCGCATCCTTCCTGGTTCGCTGATTGACCGTGAGCTGCAGCCGCTCTCCTTCTCGGATCGATCCGGACTGCACGACGCCCTTGTGCACGATCAGGGTCGACACGGGTCTGGTGGTTTCGTGAACGTCGACTCGCCCGTCGGTCCCGATCAGGGTGCCTTGATCGCCGGCTTGGCCACCCCCTTCGGCATAGAAGGGCGTCACATCGAGTACGATTTCGATTTCATCACCCTCGCGCGCCTCTTTGACGAGCGCGTCGCCTTTCAGGATGGCCTGAACAATGCCCTCGGAGTTCAGCTGTTCATAACCGACGAAGGTGGTGCCCTTCACGCGGGCAGCGACCTCACTGAGCGTGGGTCGCTCCGTTTCCGTTTCAAACCCGCCAGTCTTCCTGGCACGGGTGCGCTGCTCTTCGATGGCCGCCTCGAAGCCCGTCTCGTCCAGCTTGATCTCCTGTTCACGGCAGGCTTCGACGATGAGGTCCATCGGAAACCCATAGGTGTCATAGAGCTTGAAGATGTCGGTACCGGCCAGCGTATCCTGCCCGGACGACCGCACTTTGGTCAGCATCTCGGTCAGAATCGGCAGGCCTTGGTCAAGCGTCGCGATGAAACGTTCTTCTTCCCCTCGCGTGGCCTCCTTCACCGTCTCGGCCGCAGCAGTCAGTTCATGGTAGGCCACGCCCATATGGGAAACGACCGCCGCAGTCAGGTCGTGGAGGAATGGCTCCGTAATGCCGAGCAGGCGCCCGTGGCGAGCGGCCCGCCTAAGAATCCGACGCAATACGTAGCCACGGCCTTCATTCGACGGCAACACGCCATCAGCCATGAGAAAGGTGATGGCCCTGAGATGGTCCGCGATCACCCGCATGGACCGATCCACCTGTTCTTTCGTGCCATATTGCAACCCGGCCCTTTGGCCGATGGCCGCCAACAGTGGAGCGAACAGATCACTGTCGTAGTTGCTCAGTTTGCCTTGAGCCACCGCCGCCAGCCGCTCCAACCCCATTCCGGTGTCGATGCTCGGTTTGGGTAACGGATTCAGCGTGCCGCCGCTGTCGCGGTTGAACTGCATGAAGACAAGATTCCAAATCTCGATGACTCGATCACCCTCGCCGTTCGGGGTGTCGTCGCCCGGCACCGCCGCGCCTTGGTCGAAATGCAGTTCCGAACAGGGTCCGCAGGGTCCTGTGTCCGCCATCTGCCAGAAATTATCCTTTTCACCACAACGGACGATCCGGCTCGGCGCAACGCCGATCTTTTTCCACAGCCGATCGGCTTCGTCGTCTTCGCGGAAAATCGTGACCCACATCCGGTCCTTCGCCAGCCCCACGACCGACGTGAGAAACTCCCAACCGAAGCGAATCGCCTCTTCCTTGAAGTAGTCACCGAAGGAAAAGTTGCCGAGCATTTCAAAGAACGTATGGTGCCGTCTGGTGTAGCCGACATTCTCGAGGTCGTTATGTTTGCCGCCGGCCCGCAGACACTTCTGCACCGACACGGCACGACGGTAGGCGCGGGTCTCCTCACCGAGAAACACCCGTTTGAACTGATTCATTCCGGCATTCGTGAACAGCAAGGTGGGATCGGCCTGCGGAATCAAGGGAGCGCTGGGCACCGCCCGATGTCCCTGCTGCTCGAAGTAGTGAATGAAGGCCCGCCGAAGATCGTTCGCGCTCTGGCTCATAACTCGTCCAACCCCGCCTCTAGATCGACTTGCGTGACTTGCTGAATGGTCTCATCATCGAACCCGCGTTGCCGCAACAACCGCACCCACTGCAACGGCCCGGTCCGGCTCGTTCGTCCTTCGAGCACCTGGCAGGCCAACTCCTGCTCGGAGATCGAGCGATAGGCCTTTTTCAAGGCCCGTTCCACGACCGGTTCCTCGAACCCGCGCTGCAGTAATTCGGCCTTCAGCCGCTCACGGCCCATCGGCCGGCGGGCCAGCCTGGTTTCGGCCCATCGAACGGCATAGGCCTGATCGTTCACATAGCCCAACCGCTCCAACTCGCGCACGACGGCGGCAGCCTTTGGTCGTGTGGCGCCCTTGTCCCGGAGATAACGCTCCACCTGCGCCACGGTTCGATCGGTTCGGGCCAGATACCGCACCGCGAGATTGAGGTAATCAGGAACCGCCACCGCCCCCACCTACGTGGCGACCCGGGCGCCGTGCCCCCGCTTCTCGCCCCGCTCCTCCTTCGCCTCTTTGGCGTCGGCCTTTTTCTCCGTTCCCGAGCCAGGCAAACCGGCTTGTTCCCTGATCTTCCCTTCAATTTCTTTGGCGATACTCGGGTTGGCCTTGAGAAAGTCGCGGACGGCTTCGCGGCCTTGCCCCAGCCGCTCACCCTTGTAGGAGTACCACGCGCCGGCTTTCTCCACCACGCGCTTTTCCACGCCCATATCGACCAGTTCACCGGCCTTGGAGATCCCTTCCGCAAACATGATGTCGAATTCCGCCTGCTTGAACGGCGGCGCCATCTTGTTCTTGACCACCTTCACCCGGACGCGGCTGCCGGTCACATCCTGTCCGTCCTTGATCGATTCGATGCGCCGGATATCCAACCGCACGGAGGAGTAAAACTTGAGCGCATTACCGCCCGTCGTCGTTTCAGGATTGCCGAACATGACACCGATCTTCATCCGAATCTGGTTGATGAAGATGAGGGTGGTTTGGGATTTCGAGATGGCCGCGGTCAACTTGCGGAGCGCCTGGGACATGAGCCTCGCCTGGAGTCCCATGTGGGCATCTCCCATCTCGCCTTCGATCTCCGCCCGCGGCACCAGGGCCGCCACGGAGTCGACCACGATGATGTCGATGGCGCCGCTCCGCACCAGGGTCTCGGCGATTTCGAGCGCCTGCTCGCCCGTGTCCGGCTGCGAGACCAGCAAATCGTCCGTCTGCACGCCGAGTTTCTTCGCATACGAAAGATCCAACGCATGTTCGGCATCGATGAACGCCGCCACCCCGCCCGCCTTCTGCGCCTCAGCAATCGCATGCAGGGTCAGGGTCGTCTTACCGGACGATTCCGGACCGAAGATTTCGACCACGCGGCCACGCGGCAAGCCTCCGACACCCAAGGCGATGTCCAACCCCAGCGACCCGCTGGAAATCGCCGGGACATCTGCGGGACGGTCCTCCGCCCCCAGCTTCATGACCGCACCCTTCCCATATTGTTTTTCGATCTGCGCCAGGGCTAGGTCCAACGCGCGCTTCTTCTCGTCTTTTTCAGCCATTGATGACTCCTTCTCGCAGCATCCGTGTGACGCGCCTTTTGTCCGAAGCGCCTGGGGAGACAACGCACCAGCCGATGCTGAGTTGACCGACTGGAGGCGGACCAGACTCAGACCAGGAGCCGGTGGAACGGAGGATTATACCGGACTCCTCATGGGGAAACCTAGCCCGGACGGTTCGAGCAACGACGTCTCTACTGCAGCGGTACTTCCCAGAGCGTGCTGTAGATCGAACCGGTCGGTCGCAGTTCGCTCTTCATGAGGAGGATGGCATCGACCGGTAGCTCACCCAGCTCGACCGGACGATCCAGGACAGCGCCTTGGGCCAGAGCCTGCCCGGCCTGTCGTTCACCTTCTTTGATCCGCGCCACGGTCAGGTGTGGACTGAACGGCCGCTCTTCCGGTGCAAACCCAGCCGATCGGCAACAGACTTCGACGGCACGATGCAGCGCCGCCAGCCGTTGCGCCTCCGGTCCCCGCTCCCAGCTCTCGGAAGGACCAACCCACAACACGCGCGGCTGTTGAGGACGCGGGAAGGCCCCCAGCCGTTGGAGCGGAACTGTCACGGCTCGCTGTCCCTGCGCCGCCTCTTCAACCCCCAGTCGAAGGAGGTCGATCACGTCCTCCGGCGTATCGCCGAGAAATCTGAGCGTCAGGTGCATGGCGTCCGGCCGCACCCAGCTGAGACGGACTTGCCTCCCGGCCACCGGATCCAGCCGTTGCTTGAGGTCCTGCTGCAGGGTGGAGAGCGCCCGGCGAATCGTCGCCGGCAATGCCACCGCGAGAAACGTGCGAATCATCCCTGCGTCCTCGTGATGAGCCAGCGCCGCAGCAGATCCAGCGCCGCTTGCGAAGATCGTTGTTTGATCACGTTGCGATCGCCGCCATGGAATCGAAACTCCTTGGTCGTCGCATCGTTCGGCCCGCCGTCCAATCCTACATAGACCAACCCCACCGGCTTGGTTTCCGTCGCGCCACCCGGTCCTGCGATGCCTGTCACGCTCAACCCAACCGACGTTCCGCTCCGTTCACGCACGCCGCGAGCCATGGCCGCCGCGACTTCAGCGCTGACGGCCCCATGCCGCTCGATCAGGTCGGACGGGACCCCCAACATCTCGCGTTTCGCGCGGTTGCTGTAACAGACGGCCACGCGATCCAGATAGGCGGACGAGCCCGCCACCTGCGTCAACCGGTGGCCGATCAACCCGCCGGTGCAAGACTCCGCCACAGCCAACGTCAGGCGTTGCCCGGCCAGCAGCCGCCCCACCACCGCTTCCATCGTGTCGCCTTCTTCGCCGTACAGAATGTCGCTGAGCCGCCGCTTGGCTTCTACCGCCAGGCCGTCGACGGTTGCCGCTCCCCGACGCACCGTCACGGGTCCCGCCAGGGACACCATGATTTCCATCGATGAGGCATAGATGCCAAGCTGGACCGGACTCCTTTTCGGGATGAGGCCCTTCAGCTTGTCATCGACCCAGGATTCCGGCACTCCAGACGTATGGAGCACGCGGCGCACCATCGGAACGGCCTGAACTGCCTGCGCGCGTTGCATCCATTCACGAAGTATAGGCAGAACCCCCGCCGTCAGCATCGGTTCCATTTCGCGCGGAACGCCCGGCAGAGCGGCAAGCAGCGTTCCCTTCCAGGTCAGAGCGAACCCCGGCGCCGTGCCCACCGGATTGGACAGCACCTGCGCGCCGGCAGGGATCAGGGCTTGGCGAAACTGGGACCGAGTCGGCGTCCGTCCCCAGCCGGCTAGACGCGCCGTCATTTCATCTAATGCCGCCTTTCGCCGCACCAGCCGGTAGCCGGTCGCCCGCGCCACCGCATCACGCGTGAGATCGTCGATCGTCGGCCCCAAGCCGCCGGTCATGATCATCACACGCACTCTCGCGGCTGCAGTCCTGACCGTCTGCGCGATATCGGCGAGATCGTCCCCGACCGTCGTCTTGTAACGGAGCGCCACGCCGCACTCCGCCAATCGATCGGCGATGAAGAGAGAGTTGGTATCGAGCCGCCCTCCTACGAGAAGCTCCGAGCCGACCGCAATCGTTTCCGCAATCCAAGGTCTGGTGGTCTTCATCGCCATCGGGTTCGTATGGTTAGGGGAGTGGACTGAGGCAGGTCTATTCAATATGGGCGAAATCCAGGTCGAAGCCGACCTCGCCGCCCCCTGATGGGAACACCAACAATCTGGTTTTGGCCAGCGGATCAAGCTCCGCATAGGGAAACTGCGCGATCACCTTGGCGCGATAGGCCGGCTGTTGGGGCCAGACCGCCGTACGATCACCTCTGGCGTCGAACCGCACGCTGGCCGGTTTGACGGTTCGCCCCCCCTGTTCGAGCACCACATAACTGTCGGCGGCGAAATTCAACCGCTCGCCATAAATGACGATACTGACCAACAGCTGCTCATTCGCCATCACTTGGGCAATATCCTGCTCGGTCGGGGTGAGGTCCCGGAGGGCCAGGTGGTTGGCCATGACCAGGAGGCTGCCCAGCTTGGTCATGATAAAGCCGCGCGGCGCGAGGGCATCGGCGGCACCAAACCAGGTGTGGAGCTGATCGGGAGAGACACGGTCCCGTGCTGCGGTACGCCCCCGTTCCACCGTGGCCTGGATCTGTGCCGCGCTGGGTTGCAGCTCAATGCCATAGGCGTAGCCGGTGACGGACCCGGCCAAGGCCAGTCCCAGACAGCAGACCGTTCCTCCTTCCATCGCCAGGCTGCGAAGCCCTCTCATGGCGCAGGCAGTACCAGAACGGCTGGGCGCTGTCAATTCGCAGCCGGAGCCTTCTTGGCTCTGTTGACAGTGTACGAGACGAAATGCTAAAGACGACGAAATCGTATTCTTTCACATTATCAAGAAGTTGCCTGGAGGGTCCGTTATGTCCAGCCCCGAACAACCCCGCCGTCAATTTGTGAATTTCACGTTCTACAAGGTTGATCCTGCATGGCGCCGGCTCTCCGAAGATGAGCGGACACGCGGCAAGCAAGAGTTCCTCCGCGCCGTCGAAGAATATCAGGGCAAGGTGCTGGTCATCGCCTATACGACCGTGGGCATCCGGGGCGACTGCGACCTCATGCTGTGGCGCATCAGCTACGAGCTGGAATTGTTCCAGGAAATGAGCACGAAGATCCTGGCTTCAGGTTTGGGCAAATATTTGAGCAACCCCTATTCCTACCTGGCCATGACCAAGCGGTCGATCTATGTGGACAACCACACTCACGAAAACCAGGAGAGCAAGCGGTTGACCGTGGTGCCCGGCAAGGCCAAGTACATCTTCGTCTACCCCTTCGTGAAGACCCGCGAATGGTTCCTCCTCACCAAGGCGGCCAGGCAAGGCATGATGGACGAACACATTGAAGTGGGCCATCGGTTCCCGTCGGTCAAGCTCAATACCACCTACTCATTCGGACTCGACGATCAGGAATGGGTGGTGGCCTTCGAGAGCGACAAGCCGGAAGACTTCCTTGACCTCGTCATGGCCTTGCGTGAAACCGAAGGGAGCCGCTATACCCTGCGCGATACGCCGATCTTCACCTGCATTCGCAAGAGCCTGAAAGAAACGCTCGACACGCTGGGGGGATAACCCCTCCCGTCAGGCGCTCGACAGCTGCGGCCTTCGGTCCCAGGTGATCGAAGGCCGTGCCGTTTCTGACTCCGGTGGACAAGCCGAAAACCCCTCTTGCTTCCATGTCCGAGCCATCGCCGTCAATGTCCCCCCTCGACCGAGGCGCCGCCTTCTGGTCGGCGCTCGTTCCCGGTCTGGGACAGATGATCCGAGGCCGCTATCGATCGGGTGTCCTGTACGGGTTCGGCACAATCCTGCTCGTCTTGCTCAGTGTTGCGTTGGGACGGGTCTCGGGGCGCGCGGCGGAAGTGTTTTTCTTCATGCTGCTCGCGCTGCCCTGGTGGGCTCTGCAGAGCTACGACGCGGCCTTAGGGCCGTCCGCAACCGGCTCGGACTTGCTTCGAACGGGACGAACGGCCTGGGCCCAGGCCCACGACATCCGCTTCCTGGGACTGCTCTTCCTGGTCAGCGCGGCCAACGACACCATCATTATCCTACAGAACCCCGAGTACCTCCTGCCCTTCTTCTGCACCAAGCTGGACGGACTCCCCGGCATCGTTACGAAAGCCCTGTCCCCCTTCCTCCATCTGCTGGTCGGCTATGGGTTTCTCTACATCAAGAAGTGGTCGCTGTTGGTCTACCTCGTCTATGCCGCCTACGGCACGACCAATGCGCTCGTGAACTTGACCTGTTTCGGTCCCGGCCGCATCCGCAACACTCTGCTGATCGCCTTGCTTGCCTTTACCAGCTATATCCTCTGGCGGCGTCGCGTCTTTCGCCGCTAACGCTCGCACCGGCCGGCTTTGACAGTCGCCTCGGCCCTATGTTACCTGTAGTCATCTATTGTCACCCACATCGGACGGAGCAGCTGCCATGGCCGATAACAATGCCGTCTATGCGATTCGCTTTCCCGACGGGTCCGTCAGTCTGTATATCGACGAAGAATATGCCATCGACCGTGGCGTAGACCCCGCCAAGCTGGTTCGCGTGGAAATTCCACGCGAGATGTTCATCAGCGGAAGTATCCAGCAAATTCGGGAGTACGTGGCGGTCTACCTGGAAAATATCCACCAGGGCACGGCCTAAGCATACCCTTTTCACCGCACGAGGGGCCCACACGATGTCCGGATTGCTTACTCAAGACCTCATTGTCTCCACGATCGACCAGGCCCCGATTCAAGGGCGCATCATGCTGAAGCTTCTGTTGCTTCAGCACTTCGACCTGACACCCGAGGAAATCGAGTACATCGCGGCCGACCGTCCGGATCCTCGCTGCGTGGCCGGCAGCAAACCGATTCACCAGACCATCACGCAGGATGCGATTCGCGACGTTACCAACCGTCGCGATGAATATCGGCGGCGGGTGCGAATGCGCCGGGAGCGACTGTGGCTGCAGATGGAAGCCATGAAGAGCATGATCGCGCTGGCCGAAGGCATGGTGCGTGCCGCCGCCGATCTACTACAGAACAAATTCAACATCGACGCCGACAGCGTCAGCAGCATCAAGCAGCAAGCGCGTGCCGCGGTCCCGCGACCGGCGATCCGTATGCTGGAACGGCGCTGGGAAGAAGACGACATTACGCAGGAGGCCTACCAGGAGGCCAGACTGGGCCTTGAAATGCAGGCCCAATTACGGCTCTTGGAAAAGTACCGCAAACGACTGGAGCTGTCGGAACGGGAGTGGAAGACCATCAACGCCGTACCCCTGCAGGACCACGAGATCGGTCATATTTGGGGAATCCCCGCAGGCAGTCTCGCGGCCCGCAAGGTCAAACACCTACACCACTATCTTCAAAGCCTGCAGACGGCCCTACAGCGGTCGTCGGCAACCAATACGCCTGCCACCGGCCCGCTCGATTTGTGGAAGGCAACCCTGGATGTCTTGGCAGGACGACCGGTCGAGCGCTCCATTGCCGTCTATGACGGCCTAGAGCGGACGGAAGAAGCCCTGACGGAAAGGTTGCGTCAATTCGTCTGGGGGACGTTGGGGGAGGACCTCGAGGCCAAGTTCTGGCTGTCGCTCGTGCATGGTGCCAGTTCGAGAGCCGTACATTCGGAAGCCACGCGATCTGTATTCGGGCTCCAACGCCTGATGGCCGTGCTCTCGGAAGTCGACCAAAGCCCAGACGCCCTTGAGCAGGAATTGCTGACAAGGACCATGCCCGTCGCCAAAGATCTCCCGGCGCTGCCGGATGAGGCTAAGCCTCAGACCGAAGAGATAGACCAAATGAAGGAGCATGTGCTGAAGAGCTTCATGGGCGAATTGCATAACGATCTCAGCCGGTAAGACCTCGCGTGTGGCCTCGCGTTCGGAGGAGGGCTTGATGGCACACAACACATTTTCCAACCTCGTTCTCAGCCGTCTGCTCCTGCCCCTTGGAGTGGCAGTGATCATGACCTGGGGCTTTGCTCCCACGCTCCTCTCGGCCGCCTCGATGGTGGAAGTGACGGAGCTGCTCGCCCACCCCGACCATTACGACCATCAGGTCATTACGGTCAGCGGGCGAGTCACCAGCTTTCAACTGGCCACGAATCGTGATGGGCACCCGGCCTTTGGATTTCTTCTGCAGGATACGGCGGGGACGGTGAAGGTCGTCGGACTCGGCAAGACCGAAATCCGAGAGGGCGACTACGTGGTGGTGGAAGGTGTTTTCAGTCGCCTTCGCCAGGCCGGTCGGGCCATCGTCTACAACGAAATCAAAGCTACGTCCGTCCAGTCGATGACCAAGATGAACCCGGACTTGGTCGGCTGACCCCCTCCAGGTGCTCGGCAGCCTACCAGAAACGGAAGGGGCCTGAGTCCAAGTGCACGAACCGACTGCGAGGATAGTACCCCACCCCACCCCGCCCTAAACGTAGCGCGGCATCCCGGACCGTCCTGAGCGGCACGCCGGGAATCTGGATGTCTACGGCCTGCCCAGAGACGTGATAACTGTGCCGCGCCGCGCGCTTGCCGATATCGATGAGGTGGGCGTTGTATTCGGGAGAGCGATAGCCGGAGATGACATGCACTTCCCGCCGACCTCCCAACCGCAATTGCACCAGGTTGAGAAACTCGATCAGCTGCACATCCATCATGATGGACTGATTGGTGTGGTGGCACCGCAAGAGGTAATTGAGATCGTTAAGGGCGCTCTCATCATAGCGGCCCTCCTCGTTTCGATAGACCACTGAAAGCCGTTCGTCCGTCTGGAGATTCAGAAGGGTCAACTTTCCAACGGGACCTCCCTGTGCCCACACCGCCTGCGGGAGAATCAACCGCGCGCAGACCAAAGCTGCGCCGACTGCGGAAGCACGCAAAAATCCACGCCGACTACATGAAGGTTGTGGATGAGGTCTCATCACTGTCATCCCTGGGTTATCCTGCCTCCCCATCGGGCGCCGGCAGGGACGGTCCTCGGACTGTTGAGAGGACAGGACCCTGCTGTGCCTCTTGCGGAGGATCGACCACACACCGAAGGTGGAAATCGGAGAAGGCGTGAGGGTGCGAGATCGTGCTGAATCGAACAGTCTCTACTTAACAAATCCTTTTTGAATGGTCAATCCTTTTACCCGTTCACCGTCGAACCGGACAACATCCGAGCAGCCGCGCACCTCTACTGGGCCGTGCTGATCTCCCGCCACTAGGAGATCGCCGCTCACTGTGACACGTTCAACGCACGTCGCACGTCCAGTGCGCGATCCATTCCGTACTGGCGCAACCGACGATAGAGCGTCGAACGGCTGATGCCCAATTCGTGAGCCGCTCGGCTCAAATTGCCGTGAGAGAGCGTAAAGGCTTTCATGATCAGGTCGGTTTCGACACGCTGCTGATTCACCTTGAACGAAATCGATTCCTCGCCCTGCCCATCCGGGTGATAGGGAATATCCAGATCCGCCGGCGTAATCGGTGTCCCATCGGACATGATGAAGGCACGAGCGACCCGATCAGACAACTCGCGCACATTGCCCGGCCAATTGTACGCGCGCAGGGCCGCGACCGCTTCGCGACTGAAGCCAGGCATAGGCACAGCGGTCTGTGCGGCCGCTTGGCGGAGGAACCGCATGCTCAAGACCACGACATCGTCGCCCCGCTCACGCAAGCGCGGGAGATTGATGTGGACCGTGCCCAGGCGATAATACAGATCCTCGCGGAAAAGCCCCTTCTCCACCGCATCCTTCACACCGATGCAATTGGAGGCAATGATTCGGACATCACAGTCGACGGGTCGATGTCCGCCGCTCCGAATGCAGGTGCGTTCTTGCAAGAAGCGTAACAGCTTGGCCTGCAACGCGGGAGGCAGTTCGCTCACCTCCTGCAAGAGCAAGGTCCCTCCATGCGCCGATTCCAGCTTTCCTGGCTTGATCCCGCTGCTCCCGCTCCTCGCTTCGCCTTCTTCCCCGAACAATTCCGAATCCAAGACCCGCTCCGGGATAGCCCCGCAATGCATGATCACAAATGGAGCGTTCCGCCGCGCCCCTCGATCGTGAATGGCGCGGGCGATCAACTCTTTGCCGGTCCCGTTCTCACCGGTAATGAGGAGCGGCACATCCGTGGTCGCAACTTTCCGGACCGCTTCGAGGATCCGCTGAAAGGCCGGGCTCGTGCCGAGCAATCCCGGGGCGACGACTGTATTTGTGGCTCGGCCCTCTTGGCGCGCCTCTCGCTCTAACCCCGCCGCCCGCGCGGCGCGCCGTACAACGGCGCTCAAGAGTCGTAGGTCCAGCGGCTGTGACAGCACATCGTAGGCCCCCTGAGCGATGGCCTGCGCTGCCAACCCCTGATCGTCACCGGCTGTGCAGGCGATGATTCTCAGCCCGGGTCCCGCCTGACGCGCCGCACCTATCAGGCGTAGCGCCGCATCTGCCGACCGACCGTCTGCACGAGGGCCGAGGAGCACCACCGCCGGGGCCTGCATCGCAATCGCATCGAGGGCGTCGTCTTTCGCGGCCGTCGTCTCTATGTCGAATTCCTCGCCGAGAGCCGCTCGCACGCTCGAAACATCAAAGGATTCGTCCTCGATCACCAACAGTTTCGGTTTCGCCACGATTCGGCCTCCTTTCGTCTTGTTCGACAAAACAATGGCCTCACGCCACTGTCGCCGATTGGGGGTGATGATTCAACCCGGACCCATCCAGGCTGCAGGCCTATTGCGCCCTACGGCACATCGAGCGAACGGCACAAGAAGACATCCGCACCGATACCGATCGATCCCCCTGATCGGCGCGGCATTTCGTTCGGTCGACTCTCGTTGGGCATCATGGCGATGATCGGGACCTGCGGCCAGAGACTACGAATCCGAGGCACAGCCCCAGACCGAGACAGCGCGGGATCGACGAAGGTCATGATGACGGCATCCGGATGCAGGTCCTGCAAGTCGCGCTCAGCCTGTTGAGGGCTTGACGCCAATGTGGCTTGGTAGCCATGCAACGCGCATCGATCGGCACATTTGAATCCTGTGACGACATCTTCGTAGAGTACGACGACCTTCGGTCGCCTGCTCACTCGACGGCTGGTTAGACGCTGTGCTGGTGGCATCATGACCGTCACCTTCCTCTCCGATTCAATGTCTTGTTGATACCTACGAGGTGAGGGGCGCTCCGTCCGCTCCTCAGGGTAGGTCTGTATCTGGCACGAAGGGTCGGAGCAGCGGAACCGCCCGGATGGGTAGGCGATCTTTTTGTGCTCCCTATGAAGTGAAAGATAGGGCGGATGGGGCAGCGACACTATCGGCAGGGGTCGGATTCACCTGTCGCAGTCGGCAGAATGAAGTTGTCGTCATTTGTCCGACAGGGTGACCGACGGCAGCGGCTGTCACACGACCAGCCCATGTTGCAGGGCGTATCGGGTCAGTTCGGCATTGTTCTTCAGATTCATCTTTTCCAAGATCCGGGCCCGGTAGGTGCTGATGGTAGTGACGCTCAAGTTAATGCTCTCGGCAATCGAGCTCACTGTTTTGCCCGAGGCGATCAGGCAGAGCACTTCGTATTCCCGGTCTGAAAGGCGTTCGTGCGGCAGTTTATCGACGCCGGTCCGCACCGTCACGGCCAAGGCCTCACCGACCGAGGCACTCACGTAATGGCCGCCGGCTAAGACCTTCTTCGCCGCCTGCACCAATTCTTCCGGCGCACTGGCCTTGGTCAAGTACCCGGCCGCCCCGGCCTTGAACATCCGAATGGCATATTGGTCTTCGGGGTGCATGCTGAGGATCAAAACCGGCAAGTCCGGTGCCAATTGCTTGAGTTCCTTGAGGACTTCAGGCCCGCTTCGACCCGGCATGCTGATGTCCATGATGACCAGGTCGTAATGGCGTTCCCGCACCTCGTCCAGCATCTCTTGCGCGTTGCCGCATTCCGCCATCCGAGCCCCTTCAAACCCCTCTTCCAAAATATCCTTCACGCCGCGGCGAAAGAACGGATGATCGTCGACGACAAGAATGCGCACCGTGCTCGTGGATCTCATGGTTCTCCCTCCCCATTAACGCGGGAGACGCAAGACGATGGTCGTCCCGGCACCCTCCCTGGTCTCGATGCGCACCTCGCCGCCGAGCAGGCCGGCGCGCTCGTGCATGCCTAACAGCCCGAACGATCGGGCATCGACCAATCGCTCCTGCGGAATACCACGCCCGTTATCGCACACCTGCAGGACCACGTCCCGGCCTTGATCCTCCAGCCGCACCTGGACCTCGGTAGCCTGAGCATGCCTGGTCACGTTGGTCAGGGCCTCTTGACAGATGCGAAACACCGCCGTCGCATGTTCGGGATCGATGCGGAGGTCTTCATGACTGACCGCACAGCGACAGGTGATACCCGTGCGACGCTGGAAATCGCGGCACTGCCACTCGATCGCCGCCACCAGGCCGAGATCGTCCAACACGCCGGGCCGCAATTCCGCTACCAGTCGTTGCACGGACGTGATGGTGCTGTCCACCTGTTCTTTCATGCCTCGAATTTTCTCGTCGATCCTGGCGCGTCCACCCGGCGCCACTCGTTCCCCCAGCAACCCACCCAATCGAGAGAGATCGATTTTCAGGCACGTCAGGCCCACTCCCAGTTCGTCGTGCAACTCGCGCGCGATTCGTCCGCGCTCCTCTTCCCGAATCCCCTCCATGCGGCGAGACAATTTTCTGAGCCGCCGCAGCGAATCCTGTAACTGTTCCTCGGCGCGTTTGCGGTCGGTGGTATCCTTGAACACAACCACGGCCCCGACCACCTCTCCCCGCTCACGGATGGGCGTACTCACATATTCGACGGGGAAGCTGCTGCCATCCTTGCGCCGGAAGGCACTGTCGGCATGCTCCGTCACCACTCCTCCCACGATCGTGGCGTTCATCATGGCGCACCGTTCGGTGTACGACATGCTGTTCACGTCCGCGTCCGGAATCAAGGCATGGAACGATTGCCCGATCAATTCGTCGGCCTCCCATCCAAACATCTTAGCCGCCGCCGGATTAACGAAGGTCAAGCGTCCCTCTCGATCCACGCCATAGATCCCTTCGCCGGCGGAGTTCAACACCACTTGGTTATGACGATGCAGGCGGTCCAACTCTTCTTCAGCCGCCCGACGCTCGCTGATGTCCCGCATGATGATCGTGAAGAAGAGATCGGCCTTGCCTCTCCAGGGCGTGAGACTCAACTCCAGCGGAAACTCGCCGCCGTCTTTTCGGCGCCCGACCAATTCCAAGGTTTTACTGGTCATCTGCATCTGTTCAAGCACGCGAACCCGCTGCACCGTTCGCGACAACCGTTCCTGGCCCGTCTCAGCGATGATCATAGTGACCGGTTGTCCGATGATTTCTTCGGCCGCATATCCGAACGTAGCCTCCGCTCCCTTGTTCCAAAACGCGACCTTCATCAACGCATTCACCAGCACGATGGCGTCCTTCGTGGACTGTACGATGGAACGCAACCGCTCTTCGCTGACGCGAAGCGCATCCTCGATCCGCCTGCGCTCGGTCACATCCCGAATGATCCCCAACACGCCTACGACCCGGCCTTGCCGCAACTGGGGTGTCCCGACGAACTCGCCCGTCACGTAGCCGTCCGGATTGCGGCTGAGCTGCATCGAACAGGTCAGGGGTGCTCCCCGTTCCAGAATGGCCTGCACAACGTCCCGACAAAATCCGGCATCGTCCGGATGCAACAGCGCCGTCAGCGGCTCTCCGAGCCATTGCGACCGTCCCCAGTTGGTCACGGTTTCGAAGGCTTGATTGAGAGAGGTGATGCTGCCCTCTGAGGACAGCGTGAAGATGATATCCCGCGCGCCCTCGACCAAGCTTCTGAAGCGATACTCCGATTCGAAGAGCGCTTCCTGCGCCCGCTTGAGCCAAGTAATGTCATGGAAGACCGCCACGGCGCCACGCAGGGCGCCATCCTCCTCCGTGACCGGCCGCGCATTGATGCTGACCCACCGGCCCGGCAGTTCCGGTGAGACCTGCACGTACACCTCGAGCCAATCGATCTTTTCCCCGCGCAGCGCGCGCGCCAGCGGCCACTCGGCCCGCTGAAACCCCGTCACGGTGTCGGCATGAAAGAGCTGATGGCCTCCGCCCCATTCAGCCGGAGAGATAAGACTGGGGGGAAATCCGAGGATGCTTTCGACCGCCGGGTTAGCGACGACCAACCGCCCCTCGCCGTCGATCACCACCACTCCGTCGCCCATGCTGCGCAGAATCGAGTTGACGATCCGCGTCTGTTCCCCCAGGGCCTGTTCGGACCGCTCCAGCGCCTCCGCCCGCTCGCGGAGCGCCCGGTTGGCCTGGTCCATCCCCGCCGACTGAGTCCGCACCGCATTCTCATAGACCTGCAGGAGTTGTTCGGTGACGGAGAGCCTCGCATGGTGTCGGGCATGAGTACCAGCATCCGCGGCTGCACGATCCGATTGATGCCGCGCGTCTTCCGTCGTGGTGACGCCCGTATCGTCAAACGCCAGCAAGGAGACCTTCATGCTGAGCGCGAGTGATTTGCAGAGGGTGGCGGTCGTGCGGGGAATCGGCGTGCGTGAAAACAGGATCACGGCGAACAGGTCTCGCGACGGCAAGATGCCGCCGAAACACAGCACCGACTTCACGCCATACTTCAGCACAAAGTTCTGCTGCACCGGCACATAGGGACTTCCCACGGCATCAGGCACGTAAAACACGTTGTAGGTGCGCTCCTCCTCGTCCATGAGCCACTCCACTTCCGGCGCCACGTCGAAGAAGGTGGGCGACCCAAACTGGCGCAACAACTGCGAGAACATGGGGAACTGTTTGACGAAGTCGTCGCTGACCATCGGAATGGCCCGATAGCGACGAGACCGTTCGACCACATTCCAATCCGGTTCGTCTCCCGCCGTGGACAAGAGTGTGAGGCATTTGAGATCGGGCGTGGGAAGGATGCCTCCGAGCATCCCGCAAGCCAACTGCTGACTGTCCGAGTCCAATCGGCTGAACGGCGCGGTTTTGAAACAACGAACCAACACGCAGTCACGTGCCCCGGTGGAGGAGTCCCCGAAGGTCGAAAACAGGTAGGCAACGGTTCGACCGGCAAGGTCTCGGAACGAGGTCGCTTGCTGTCCCAGCCGCCGAAGAACGGCTGAACATTCGGTCATTTCCAATAGGGAGAAGCGTGCCAGACTATACACGGCGGGCCCTCTCGTGAAGAACGGATGGGGTGCCGACCGCGCCGCAGGGTATTCGTCGAGCTGGATTCCGAGTCAGGGGGAAGGCGCGCACCCGCAGGTCATGCCCGGCAAGACAGGGCACAGCGTTGTCCTGCTCGCGAGTCTAGTAAAGGGGTGACGCCATGTCAAGGCGAGGGCGTCGCACCTTGCGAAGCTTTTCCGGCGATGACCTCCAACAGCAATGTCACGTCCGATGGATAACGGAGTCGCTTGATGGCCTCCTGGTGCTCCACCCACTGGACCTCTTCCACCTCTCCGTCCGGCTGCCCCGCCTGCTCAAGCGGCGTCATCTTGAACCAGACGACGGTCTTCCGGAACCGGCGTCCGACCCGCTGAAACCAATATTCCGTTCGGCAGAGTTCCACATCGATCCGACATCGCCAGCCCGTTTCCTCCAGCACCTCTCGTAGAGCCGCCTGGGCCGGAGTTTCTCCGGCATCCAACCTGCCTTTGGGAAACGACCAGATCGGCCGGCCTTTCTGATCCGACACCCGAATCAGCAGCACCTCCTGTCCGCGAAGCACGATGCCGCCCGCGGAACGTACGACGGTCGGTTCAGACATGATCCATTCCCACGTTCGACGTGCCTCCTTCATTCCGGCAGAGACCCGCTTTCGGCTTGGAGGCCGGCAAGCCCAAGAACCAGGCGAGCACCCGATCCTGCGCACGATCCGGCAGAAGCCACTTCAGCAGCGCACGGAACCGAGCATCCTTTCCGACCACATACCGGGTCCGCGGCCGCTTGGCCGTCAAGGCATGGGCCACGGCACGCGCGACCCATTCGGCCGGAATCGCGCGATTCTCCGCCCTCGTGATGACCTCCTGCATGCGCAACAACGGCTGTTCATACAATCGCAACGCTTCCGGATCGACCCGGCCGAGCATTCGGTTGACTGCCAGCCCCGCGCGCCGCCAGATCTCGGACTGAATCGCTCCCGGTTCCACCAACGCCACCTGCATCCCCCAGGGCGCCAGTTCCAGCCGCATCGCATCACTCATCGCCTCAAGCGCGTACTTGGATCCACAATAGGCACCGAGGAACGGCGTGGCGGCCAAACCCGCGATCGAGCTCATGTTCACAATGCGCCCCCCGCCCCGGCGAAGCAGCGGCAACAACGTCTGCGTCACCGCGAGCGCTCCGAATACATTTACCTCGAACTGCGCCCTGATATCGGCCAAGGGCAGAAGTTCGAGCGGACCGGCCACGGAAATGCCGGCGTTGTTCACCAGCCCCGACAACCCTTGGTCGCCGACTGCGTCGGTTAACGTTCGGCCGGCGGCGGCGATGGATGCGGCGTCGGTCACATCCAGCATCAAGATACGTAGCCGGGAGGAAGCCCCGCCTAGCAGGACTTCGCCGTCTGCCTGCCGCCGCACACAGGCCCACACCGTGAGGCCCAGACTATCGAGATATCGCGCGCAGGCAGCGCCGATCCCGGTGGACGCACCAGTGACGACGACCCTACGTTCCTCTGTTGCCGGCTGTTGTGTCATGCCAATTCCGTCCTTGTCGCCAAGGAGACCATTTCTATCGACGGCCCACAGGGTACCATGCAGAGGGGTGCAACGGCAGCAGCGGAGTACAGGCGATCATCGCGCCGGCTCTCCGTAGGTGATCCCCCTCGCCCTCAAGTGGAACGGGGAATGGACCGATGGGAAGGGGTGACGGCCTCCAGGAGGTCGATTTGACAAACCCCATCCCTCAACTAGACTTGACCTATGCGCAAAAAAACCATCACCAACGGAACACAACGGCTTCCCGGTTACACAACCTTGACCTTGGCCCTGTGCGCAATACTCGTGGCTGTCAGTCCATCGCAGGCGCGGGCCGATCGCCAGCTGACCGTCCCGATCTCTGTCGCCGCCTACACGGACCAACAAGTAGGCTTTCCCACGTTTGTGCTGAAGTGGGATCAAGGCGTGCAGCCCGACCCGCTGTCTCTACGATGGGGGCGCAGCCAAGTCCCGGTGAGGGGCGCAGGCATGGGTTCGATCCAGCGCGCATTTCAATTCGCCGTCGAGCGACTCGCAGCGAGCCTACACCCGACCGGCACCATCTCCCTCTATGCCACATTCTCGGGACCACTGACTGCGGAAGGCACGACCGCTGAGGCGGCGTTGGCCATTGGATTTCTGGCCCTCCTCAAAGGAGACCCCCTGCTGAAGGAAATCACCATCACCGGCACGCTGGAGCCGGATGGGCGGATCGGTCAGGTGGGGCAGGTCCAGGAAAAGACTTCGGCCGCCGCCCGTGCGGGTTATCGGGTGTTACTGGTACCGCGAGGCCAGTTCTATGCACCCAGGGTCAACCTGATCAAGGCCACGTCTGAATCGAACGTGTTGGTGCGGGAAGTGGATACGATTGAAGAAGCCTACGAACTCATGACCGGCAAGAAATTGTAACTCCGCCGACAGACCCCTTCCGTCACATCCAATTATTGATCAACAAGAACGGGGCCCAATAGCTGGGGTGGGTATGTCCCGGCTGCGCGAGCATTTTCTGCTGTGCCCGTTGCAACGCTACGGCCTTGGAGACGGTGGAATCCTGCAGCTGCCGGTAGAACTCCGCGACGAGTTCAGGAGCGGCCTGATCACCGGCCACCCACAGACTGGCAAGCGCACTCCTGGCGCCGGTCTTCACGGCAATGCCTCCCAAGCCCAGCGCGGCACGGTCATCTTCGGCGGCCGTTTCGCAGGCACTCAAGGTCAAGAGTTCCAGCGGCTCTTTGCGATATTGCAGAAGACCGACCATCTGGGCGAGGCGATCCATCGAAATCTTATCGTCGTAGGCAAGCAGGAACGAGTTGGTCGCGTCATGTCCGACTTCGCTGTGTGAGGCCACATGCACGATGTCGACTTGTTGCGACTTGATCTGTTGTTCGACGGACGGCACAGAGAACTCGCTGTTCACCAACGCCGTGCCTCCGTAAATCGTCTTCACCGCCTGCACCTCGTCACCCCGCTCGGCTTCGGCGGGAAATCCCTGGCGCGACTCGGTCAACGCCATCGAGAGCACCCCACCTCGCCCCCGTTGCGAGGCACGTGGGTCGGTCAATTCCATCGCCGGACTCACCGCCACCGCGTAGCGATTCACGACGAATTCACGACCGTCATGTAGGGCCGAGATGGGAATCGTCCGCAGCGTGCCTTCGGGCACCATGACCAGTGTGGTGATGCCGGCAGCCTGGAAATCCTGTTGCAGCGGAGCGAGCAACCATCCGTAGAGCGTCTGTGCCGGCCCCAAATAGTTCTGCGAACGGCGGTCCTGCACGAGGTGCCGGAAGGCCCGAACCTCGCGGGTCAAGGTGTCCCCTCCCACGGGCACGGGGTAGTGTTTGAGCCCCGCGGCTGTCTCGACTACCAATTCCAATCGGTCCGACAACGAGATGGGATACAGCACCGCGGTACCCGCCGGAATTCCGCTCACACCGCGTTGTTGCTTGGCCGTTGCCACACAGTCGTCACGGAAATAGTCCTGCAACTCGGCCCTGTGCGAGGCTTCCACCGCATCGCGCACACGGACCAGATACTGCTGGTTCTGTTCAGCGGACGTGCTCGCCGCCGTGCGCCGCAGTAACGCATCCTCATACTCGCGATAGAGCGGCAGGACGGATTCGCGGAACGAATGGTGGCGATTCTGAAACCCACTGGAATATTCGTATCCGATCGGCTGGAGTACCGCGAGAGCTCGCTGGTAGGCGTCCAACGCTTCCTCTTCCTTGCCACTCGCGCGAAGCAATCGTGCCGTCTGCCATTGCCAACGATAGAGGGAATCCGGAGCGTTGACCTTCTGTGCGGCAAAGATCGCCTTTCTGGAGTATTCAAGCGCCGCGGCGGAATTCTGCTCTGTTTCTCGGAGGCTCCCCAGGTAGCCCCAGGCGTACGACTGGCCCCTGGCGTCGCCGATGCGGCCGGCCGCTTCAGCAGCATGGGTGAAGGCCTCGGACGCCTGACGCAGTAACTCCGCGTCGCCGGAAGCCGTCGAGGCCGCGGTGGCAGCCTCAGGCCTCTTCCCCGCGCCCGCTCGGGCCGCCGCCAGGGCCTCGTGCAGATCCTGATATCCTAGGCCGATGTTCAATAACCCGGCCGTCTTCGCCTGGTCATCCTCGAGGGCCTGCACTTCTTTCAATGCCTGGTCGAATTCTCGCTGCGCCTCGGGGAGTTGTCGGTTCTGCATCCGCGCCACCGCCCCGTTGACCTGAGCCGTGGCCGACAGTGCGGGCTGCTTCGTTTCGGCAGCCAGGCGACGGCTCTCCGCATAGACGTCGATGGCTTCGGGAAATTGGCCGCGAGCAGCCAAGGCATTGCCCAAGTCGTTGAGGAGGCCGGCAACCAATGCCGGTCGCTGCTCCTCTCTTGCCAGATTCAAGGCCTTGGTGAGGTGCTCGGTGGCGGATTCGGCCTTGCCCAGCGATAGGGACGTAGTTCCGAGCTGCCCGAGGATCGTCGCCGTCAACAGCCGGTGGCCCGCCTGTTCCGACAGGGTGAGCGCTGTCTGCAGGACGTTCTGCGCCCGGCGAATTTGGCCTTCCCGCTGAAGGGCATAGGCCACGTTGATCAAGGCCTGACATTGCTCCTTGGCCTGCCCGATTTCTTCGTATCCACGAGCGGCCTCCATCCAATGCACGGCCGCTTGCGCAAAGGCGCCACGCTCAAACTGGACCTTACCATGCCGCATCTGCTGATCCGCCTGGTCCTTCCCTGCGATCCCGAGCGGGCTCTCGGCCTGGACCGTCCGAGCATCCCACCCCCCGCCCAGGAGAAGGACGGCGCCAATCACAACCCTCGGCGCCAAGCCACCGATCGACTGTCTCCATGAGTCTCGACGCAACGGCATAGTGTTCTCCTTGGCCCCTAGCAGCCTTGCCACCCGTCACCCAGTCGACCCTGTGAAAGCATGGATGACCGGATCGTCGGCATCGTCGATGGCGCTCCCTCCGCGACCATCCCTCCGACCTCTTCCAGCACGACCGGACTGGGAAGGAAGGCGCCCGGTTGTGTCGGAGTCACATCCCTCGTCGCCTGCACGAAACTGCTGAAGGTGCCGTCCTTTCGCGAGGCACACCGGCTGGTGACCAAGGCCACCGGCGGGGCTGGCGACTGTTGCGGCAGGATCGTAGCGGCACGGTTGACGACGGCAACGGGATCGATCGGATTGGCCAGTGCGATCGGCGCCGTCGAGGCACCGGAAGCCAACGGAATTGGCGGCAAGCCGCCAGTGTTCTGTCCGATCACCTGGATCTGGGTGATTCGTTGCGTGAAGGGGTTCGTAGTCGTCACCACCTGCGCCCCCGAGGGTACCGTGATCGTAGACGGCAACACGTCCACGGAAGCGGGAATCACTCCTCCCCCCCCGGCCTGGAGCACCGTTCCAGGAGCAGCCTGGACATCACCGGCCTGGGTCACTCGGACAAACGGATTACTTGCGAAGGGCTCCACACTGACATTGCCGCCGGAGGCCCCGTTACTGCCGACCACGACCCGTTGTGCGGAGATACGCGACCCGTTGATCTGCACCGTGCCGCCGACCAAGCCGATCACGGCATTCCCCTGTAACACCGTCCCGGACGACAACACGACGGGACCGTAGGGTGCGGGGCCCAGAAATCCAAAGGAAGCCGGCGGGGCCACCGACAGCGTGTTGTCGAAGGCGAACTGGTTGGCGGAAAACACTCGTTGGTCGCTGAAGAGAATGGCATTGGCCGTTCCGAAAAAGGCCGAACCCGTGACATTCAATCGCGCCGAGGGTCCGAAAATCACCCCGGATGGATTGATAAAATACAGATTCCAATTCAACGCTTGAATCGTGCCGTTGATATTCGAAGGGGATCCGCCGATCACGCGGCTGATGACGTTGCTGGCCCCGCCGGGATTCACGAAGGCGGCGACATCGCCTGCCCCCACGGAGAATTGATTGAAGCTATGGAAGACGTTGGGCCCGTTGCCCGGCCTGGTCCCGCCGGTGATATTGGTGACGTTCCCGGACGTGCTGACCGAAGTTCCAAGCCCACCGGTGCCCACGGCACCAGGCGTCGGAACGATATTGGTCGACTGTGCGCGAGCTAGTTGAGGGGTCAGGGCGGTCAGCACTGTCAAGGCAACAGCCGCACCGGTCAAGAGCCGCACAGGTTGGAACGTCATCGTGATCCTCCTCAGCCGGTGTGGGGCAGGCATCGCGCTCTCTTACTCTACTTTCACAAAGAACTGCAAGGCACGTTGAACCCTGTACGGTTCCGCACTAGAGCCATTCGGTGGAAGCTCTGGGCCCGTCGGACCGATGCCGCGCCTAGAACGCTTCCACGACCAATTGCAGGTGCACGCCATGGTCTTGCAGGTTGCCGCGCTCCGTGTCGAACTTGCGCAGTTGTTTCCCCCAATAGATTTCGAATCGGCTCCCGCGCCAGAAATTCCAAATCCCGCCGATCCCCACGCTCGCAAGCGTCTTGGGAGGAGAACCGGGCGTCTCCACCGTGGTCTGCCACCCATGGCCCAGATCGACAAAGGGCGCCAGAAACGCCCTGTCCACTCCCGCCTTGTCTTGGTACACCGGCACCCGCGCTTCAAGGGAGCCCATGGCCGCATTGTCACGGATCAAGGTAAACTCACGATACCCGCGCACGCTGTAGCGTCCGCCGAGGGCCATTTGTTCCAGCGGAAACAGGTGGTCGTTGGACAGTTGTACGACGCCACGGCCCACCAGTTGTGTCCTCATCCAAGGCAATTGACGGATGACCTGCGCCTGCCCCAACCAGGAGAAGAAACGCGAATCGGGCAAGTTCCGATCACCGTTGGCGGTCGCCCCCAGTGCGCCGACGCCGACAGAAAAGCGTGAGGAGGCCAACAACACCTGGTTGGAGGAACGTTGAGAATATTCCTGGCCGAACCGCAAAGCCGTCACGCGGAATTTGCCGCCCGGCGAGCCCGCCACCAACTCCTGAGGGACCCCGCCGATCGAACTCTCGTTGGTTTCATGTTCACCCATGAGGTACAGAGCAAACTCCCGATCGAGCCGACGATAGACGGGGTGTCGCGCAGAAAGACTGAAGATCTGCGCTTTGTTCCGGATGTCCAGCTCTTCGAACGGGTCTTCCGTCACGCTGAAGTCGAAGCGGCGGTATTGGAAGGCCACCGTCGTGTCGTGGGCGTTCACCGGCACTTCATAACGAAAATTCAGCATCGGGTTCACGCCCGCCGAACGGCCGTATTGTAGGCTGAGCGTATCCCCGAAGCCGAGGACGTTCTGGTGCGCCAGGGTCACGAACCCCTGCTCGGCACCGACGTTGGGAGACTGGTAGTTGTTGAATTCGAGCCAGGCCTTGACGGGATTGGCTTCCTTCACCCGCACGTTCAGCGTGCTCTCACCCCTGACGAGGCCGGGCAGCAGTTCCGCATTCAGCCTCTCGATCCTAGGGTTGGCCTGAATGAGCTGCAAGCGCTCCTCCAGGTTCGCCACATTCAACGGAGGCCCGGCCGCCAGATTCACGCGATTGCGGAAGTAGGAAGGGCGAAACCACTTGGTGTCGTCGACATTCACCTGCGTCAATGTGCCTTCCACGATCTGCATTGTGAGCACGCCGTCGGCGACGTCCTGATCCGGGATCACCGCCCCTGACGTCACATACCCGTGATTGATGTAGTAGTACGTAAGCGCCAGACGAAGCGCCTCCAAATCCTCCGCCGTCAACTCCCGATTGGCATAGGGGGCCGTGACTGCGGACAGCTGTTGCTGTGTGAAGGCCGTATTCCCGACCAGCCGAATCTCCTTCACCATGATCCTGGGGCCGGTCACGGCTTTTTCCAATTCACCGCGCGACGGAGGTGGAACTTCGAGCGCCGGCGGCTGAACGGGCGGAGGTGCCGTCGGCAGTTGGGGCGGCTTGGGCGGCAGCGGAGTCGTTTGTACCTCCGGCGGCAAAGGAATCGTCGGTACCTGTGCATGGGCCGGCGAGAAGGTTGCGTTCACGAGCAGAAAGCAGGCGGCTGCAACGGCGGAGACTCGTCGGCAAGCGGACCACCGGGGACCGAAGCTCTCCTTACCGTGAACGCATGATGTCTGTTTCCCCGCTTCATCCGCACAAGCCATCAAGGCCCTCCTTCTTGATGACAGGACGCAACACCCGTAATGCAGGTCCCGCAGAATCATCCCGGACTGTTGCACAACTGCACAGTCGTCGTGTTACGTATCTCTCCTAGGAACCTGTTCTCTGAGCCGGTGCTTATAACACGTCTGGAGAGAAAAAACTCGGCGCGGGAAAAGTTTTTTCGGGAGATGTCGATGGGGTGCGGAGCGCAATTTGGATGGGGGATGCCGGAAGGCGCCTTGCTAGGGCCATACGGATAGGGCCGCCGATCGACGCGGCCTTTTCATCCGATGGCCTGGCGCGGGACTACAGGGCCGGGTTGGACAGCTCACGAAACGACACTATGAATCGCTCACGTTGTTCGTGGAACGGAAGGGGGCTTCGGTACTCGAACACATAACGGGTCATGTCGAACAACGGGGCAGGATCCAACGCGCGAACCATGTCCGGCTTCCAGGTGATCTGCAATCGATTGATCATCGTGATGGGGATGGGTGTGCCGACCATGCCGAGCGGAACCGTTCCGTAGCGCTGCGAGAAGATCAACACTTCGCGGTCGAACATCGCGGCATTCATGTCCTCCGCAGCCCCATACGTTCGAAAATCATCCTCCAGCCGCTGAAATGTCGGGGACTGCACCAAGTCCTCCCGAAACGCATAGAAAATCTCGATGCCCACGCGACGCTGGTCTTCCATGACCTGAACGGCATCGGCCACCGTCGCCTGCTCGTGCATCTGCGCTGCGGTCAGAATGAGCAGCCGACGGATTCGAACCTTTCGCCGCACCGCCGCCTGATTGGCGAGGAGATAATTCGGATAGAGCGCTTCACCCTTTTTCCAAATGTTCCATCGTTCCATCAGGGCATCGATGGAATGTTCCGCCGTCTCCACCAAACGAACCGCCTCGGCATTCGCCGCCGCTCCTTCGTAGGTCAAGCTCTGGGCCTCTACCTGCTTCAACTCCTGTCCGATGGCTTCGACCTTCTTCGGGAGATATCGCGGACGTTTCGGCACATGCAACATGACGTCCACCGCGGTCAGGGCCAGTGTCCAATATTCCTTCGCGCGGGCCGGGGCCTTGTCCCGCTGGGCGATGAGCAACAGTTCGACGGGATTCCGGTCGAGCAGATGGGCGATTTTGATGCAGAGCTCCGGCCTCGGCACCTTCAGGCCGCGCCGGATGAGATTCGCCTCCGGCTGAGCGATGCCCAACTTATCGGCCAACGCATAGTCACTGGCGAGTTGATAGCGTTCCTTGATCTCGATCAGGTAACGCGCAATTTCGTAGGAGCTGCCTCCCTTGGCCTTCTTCACACCCTTCCAGGACCTCCTGTCTGACGGTCACCATACGCCGCCGCCAGCGCTCCCCCGTCCGCTTGCGGCCGCTCCTCCTCAAGCCCCATCCAGAATCCATAGAGGAAATCCAACACCGCCCGGACGCCCTCCCGAAACGCCTGTTGTTCCTGCGAGGACAACCCGCCCGCCGAGCCATCGATGATCTGCACCGCCTGCTTCATGGCGGCCTCATGGCTTTCTTCGAGGGCTCGATGGAAGGTGAAGTAGGTCAAGTCCATGGCGGGATAGCGTGACGCGCGGAGCGCCGACAGGCCGGGGATCAATTGATCCCACATCGGGATCGCCATGTGTTCCAACCCGAACGAAGCTCCCAAGGCCATCGCATGGTTGCCGCCTCCGTACAGGGCATCCATGCCGTCGATGTACGCGCGGGTAGAGGGTCTCATGGGGGTGCCCAGCGCGTCGTGAACGGAAATCCCCACCGAGCGTAGAAACTTGCGATACAACAGCTCATGCCTGTGCGCCACGATGCCGTCGCCCAATTCAGAGTACAACACTCGGGTCAGTTCGTCGGCCACTGCTTCATCTTCCGTATTGACTAGTTGCGCAGCCAGGATGCGCGGAAAAAATCGCGCGAAGTTATAGAACTCCACCGCGAAGGCTCGAAACTCCCGATCGGAAAGGGCCCCGCATTGAAAGCGGGCGAGATAGGCATTGTGGATCGCCCCGTGTCCAAGCACCAACGCGCGAGTCTCCTCATAGAACGACATGGGACACCTCCCTGATGCGCCCAGTGAGCAAACGGTTCGCGTCCCGACGGTGACCGTCGATTTCAGCCCGCATGATATAAAAACTCTATCACTCGATGCAATCGGTATGTTATAGTGCGTCGTGCATCGGCGTTCGAATCCCAGACCCCAGGCTCCCACCAAGCCGTACAGGAGGGACCGTCATGAGCGAGACCGCCGGCATTGACCACATCACGCTGTGCGTGAAAAATCTTCCCGCCGCAGAACACCTCTTCACGAAAGTCCTTGGATTCCACATCATCTGGTCGGCGCAGGACGTGGGCAGCGAGCGCTCCAGCATGGACACCATTGTCGTTCAGCGCGGAGAGGCCAAGATCGCCCTCATGCAAGGCCGCAACAAGACTCAGCGCTCACAGATTTGCGAGTTCATCGACCGCTACGGCGAAGGGGTACAGCACATCGCCATCGAGGTGGACGACATCGATGCCGTCTGCCGCGAGTGGGAGCAACAGGGCGTCCGTTTCTGCGGGGAGACGAAGAACGGTCGCGATGGGTTCGGCCCCCTGCGGCAGCGTTTCACCTATCCCCTGTTTCCCGATTGCGGGCTCTTTCTCGAATTGACCCAACGCCAACACGGCCACGAGGAATCTAAAACTTTCGTCCGCGCGACGGTCGAAGCCCTCTATCGGGATATCGAGCGAGCCCAGGGAACCGGAGTCCAACGCACGATCATCGATTACGAGACGCTGCCGCTGCCGTTCGGGGAGGAAGAGGCCGCAACCGCGTCGTACCGACAGGCATCGTAAGACCTCGATCCGCACCCGACTCCGCAGGAGGTGCACGATGTATCTGGTCACGAAAGGCAATGCTCCCCGCCAGGCTCATGTCGGGATCCCCGACGGCCTGTACGAAGAAGAACACGGCCGCCAAGGCTTCGCCGGGCCCGCTTCACACCTCTACCACCGTCACCCCCCCACCGGCTGGAGCAGAATCGAAGGCCCCTTGCGCCCGCGCGCCTTCGCCTGCCGCGACATGCCCACGCCGGACTGGCACGCGGTCGAAGCGCAGCCAGCCACGCTCTTGCGAAGTCCCGACGCCACGGTCTCGCTCTCTCGACGCCAGGTGACCATGCCTTACTTTTTTCGGAATGCGGACGGCGACGAAATCGTGTTCGTACATCAGGGGCGTGGGCGCTGGGAAACAGACTACGGATGGCTCACCTACGAGCCGGGGGACTATCTGGTGGTCCCGAAAGGCACGACCTACCGGATGCATGTAGAGGAAACGGATGCACCGAGTCTCTTGCTGATCATCGAAACTCCCACAGCGGTACAACTGCCGGAGCGAGGCCCCCTCGGTCGCCATGCGCTGTTCGATCCCGCAGTGCTCACAATCCCGGACCTGGCTGCCCCTCCTCCCGACGCCGGAAGCCGCCGCGAGTGGGAGGTCCGCATCAAACGGCAGGGCGAGCTCACCAGCGTCTATTACCCCTTTTATCCCATGGACGTCGCAGCCTGGAAGGGCGATCTCTGGGTGGCCAAGCTCCAGGTGCGAGATTTCCGTCCGGTCACGAGTCCCCGGTACCACCTTCCACCCAGCGTGCATGCCACCTTTCAGGCGGGGCCATTGCTGATTTCGACCTTTGCCCCACGGCCGCTCGAACAGGATCCCGAAGCGCTGCGTCTGCCCTTTTACCACCGGAACATGGATTACGATGAAGTGCTCTTCTACCACCAGGGCTCGTTTTTCAGCCGAGCCGGCATTCAACCCAGCATGTTGACGCTCCATCCACAGGGCATCCACCACGGGCCGCAACCGCAGGCGGTCGCTGCGGGCCAGACGAAGACCGCCACCGAGGAAATTGCGGTGATGATCGAATCACGCGCCGGTTTCACCGTGATGCCGGACTTCGAGAGCGCCGAGATCAAGGACTACGCCATGAGCTGGAGCCGGCCATGAAGCTTGTCAGTTTCCAGGTCCGCACCCCGGTAGGCACCTTCACCAGAGTCGGTGCCGTTCACAAGCTGGGCATCGTGGATCTCAACATGGCCTGCGCCCGCGAGCTCACCGACCGACAGGAAGCCCAGCCCTATCGGCTGGCCAACGCGCTGCTCCCCCCGACCATGCTGGAACTACTGGAAGGGGGCGAGTCCGCCATGGCTGCGGCGCGCCGGGCCATGGAGCACGTGGCGGGGCTCGGGCCGGAGGCCAAGGGGCCGGAGGGGGAAACGATCTACTACGAGCCGACGGACATCGGCCTGATCGCCCCGCTCCCCAATCCTCCCTCGCTGCGGGACTTCATTGCCTTCGAGGCGCACATTGCCGCCACGTCGAAGCGGAGGGGTCAACCGATTCCGCCTGAATGGTACAAGGCCCCGGCCTACTACAAGGGCAACCCGCGCACCGTCATCGGCCCGGATCACGAATTGGCCTGGCCGCTGCACACCACCAAGTTGGACTACGAACTGGAGCTGGCCTGCGTGATCGGTCGAACCGGCATCAACGTGCCCGAGCGGGAGGCGGCGGCCTACATCGCCGGCTACACGATCATGAACGACTTCAGCGCCCGGGACGTTCAGTTTCAGGAAATGGCCTGTCGGCTTGGCCCGGCGAAGGGCAAGGACTTCGCCACCGCCATCGGACCCTGCCTGGTCACAACGGACGACCTCCCTGACTTGGCTTCATTACGAATGGTGGCGCGGGTGAATGGAGAGACCTGGTCGGAAGGACGGTTCGGCACGATCCATTGGTCCTTCGCCCAGATGATCGAGCATGTGTCCCGCGACGAGCGGATTTATCCCGGCGACATTTTCGGGTCCGGCACGATCGGCGGCGGATGTGGTTTGGAACAGGACCGTTATCTGCAACCGGGAGATCTGGTCGAGCTCGAAGTTCAACCGATCGGTATCCTGCGAACGACGATCGCGTCCACGGGGCGAACGGAGGCCCGTCGATGAATCAGACCGTCGCGCCCCTCACGGAGAGCGCCGTACTGGCTCTGGCGGCACGGCAACGGGCATTTTACGACCAGCCGTCGATCGACGCGCGAATCGCGCAACTCATCCGGCAAGCTCCGGATCAGAACCTCCCCGAGGCGCAGTTGATCACCATGCTGCGCGCCACCCGAGCCCTGTATTTCGACTGTCACGTCCAGGTCGTGTCGGGCCACCATACCGGGCTCTACCTGCGATTCGAGTCCATCGCGCGTGCTCCCGACTCCATCACCGTGATCGCGTCGAGCATGGCGGACTGGATCAGACGGACCTTCCCTGCCTCTCCACCGACAGGCATCGTCACGACCTCGTCCGACGCCCGCCTCCTCGCCCTGCGCACGGCCGACCTCTTGACCGACCTTCCGGGGTTCCAAGTCGTGCTGACGCCCTTCGATTACCAGAGCGGCAAGATCGGCACCGACGTCGTGCAAGGCGCGATCGAAACGGGAAAGTCGTACCTTGCGCTCAACGATGTCACCACGCGCGGCATGTGCGTAAGCAAGCTCGGGAAGGTCGTGACGGACCGTCGCGGGCGGCTGGCCGGCATGATGGTGTTCGCCAGACGAGACAGCGGTCAATTCCCCTTGATGGACGAATTGACGGCGACCCATCCGTTTTACATCAGCGCGGATCTGAACCTGCCCCAATGGGAACCGGCCCAGTGCCCGCTCTGCACGGCACAAGAACCCCTATGGCAGTGGAGCAGGTTGCCCGAATTATGACGGAGACCCTGTACGAGGAGGATGTTATGGACCAGGCCGTCGTCGCGAAGGAGATCAAGCGAAGCGACCTCCTGACCATGTATCACTACCTTCGGTTGACGCGGGCGCTTGAGGAACGGATCACGGCCCTGTACCGCCAAGGCCGCATCGTGGGCGGTGTCTATACGAGCCACGGCATGGAGGCCATTGCCGTCGGATACGCCACGGCGCTGCGGCCGGAAGACGTCATCGCGCCGTTTCACCGCGACATGGGAGCCTTCTTGATCCGCGGCTTCTCCCCCGGCGAAATCATCGCGCAATACCTCGGCAAACGGACCGGGCCGACCAAGGGCAAGGACGGCAACGTGCACATGGGCGATCTGAAACGAGGCATGATCGGCTTCGTGAGTCACCTGGCCGACAACCTGCCGGTCGCCGCCGGCGCGGCCCTCGCGTTCAAGATTCGCGGCGAGCCGCGGGTGGCCTTCGCGGGGACGGGGGACGGGGGCACCAGCCGCGGAGATTTCCATGAGGCCCTAAACTTCGCCGCCGTGCGCCGGCTTCCCGTCGTGTTCTTCTGCACCAACAACCAATATGCCTACTCCACGCCCCTGCGGTATCAGATGGCGATCGCCGATGTGGTCGAGCGCGCCAAGGCCTACGCCATACCGGGTGAAATCGTCGACGGTAACGATGTCGTCGCCGTACACCTGGCCTGCCGACGGGCCGTGGCCAAGGCCCGGGCGGGTGAGGGGCCGACGTTTCTCGAATTCAAGACCATGCGGATGCACGGCCATTCTGAGCATGACGCGGCAAAGTACGTCCCAAGAGAACTGTTGGATGCCTGGAAGGTGAAGGACCCGATCGTTCGGGCCGAACAACTGCTGATCCAACTGGGTTATGCCGATGCGGCCTACTTTCAGGAGGTCGGGGAACGGGTGAAAAAGGATGTCGACGCAGGGACGGACTTCGCCGAACGGAGCCCCCTGCCGGAGGGGCACGAAACACTGGAAGGCGTCTTCGCCACAGAGAACGAGGTGTTGCCATGACGACTGCGAGCGCCACGGGGGAGATCACCTACGTCGAGGCCATTTCCCAGGCCTTGGACGAAGAGATGAGCCGAGACGAGCGGGTCTTCCTGATGGGCGAAGACATCGGCCACTATGGCGGCGCCTTCAAGGTGACGGAGGGCTTCCTCGACAAATACGGTGAATGGAGGGTGTTGGACACGCCACTCTCGGAATCCGGCTTTGTGGGCGCCGCGATCGGCGCGGCCATGATGGGGTTGCGGCCGGTCGTCGAGATGCAGTTCGCCGACTTCATCTCCTGCGCGTTCGATCAAATCACCGAAGTGGCGGCCAAGAACCATTACCGGTGGGGCGCGGCGGTACCGCTCGTTATCCGGGCGCCCTTCGGCGGAGGCGTCCACGGCGGGCCTTTCCACTCAGAATGCCCTGAAGGCTGGTTCTTCCATTCGCCCGGGCTGAAGATCGTCGCCCCCTCTACACCCTATGACGCCAAGGGCCTGCTCAAGGCCGCTATTCGCGATCCCAATCCAGTGCTGTACTTCGAACACAAGTTTCTGTACCGGCGGATCAAGGCGATCCTGCCACAGGAAGATTTCATCGTGCCGCTCGGCAAGGCCGAGGTCAAACGCCCCGGGAGCGACCTCTCGCTCATCACCTATGGCGCCATGGTCCATCTGGCCTTGGAAGCGGCGGCCCTGCTGCAGCAAGAGGGCATCGACCTGGAAGTGGTGGACCTCCGCACGTTGATGCCGCTCGACAAGGACACAATATCCGAGTCGGTGCGCAAGACCAGCAAGGCCATCGTCCTGCACGAAGACAACAAGACCGGCGGCATCGGGGCCGAAATCGCGGCCCTGCTGGCGGAAGACTGTTTCGATTGCCTGGACGGACCGATTCTCAGAATCGCCCCTCCGGACACCCCGGTTCCCTTCAGCACACCGTTGGAGGAATTTTTTCTGCCCAAGGTCGGCGACATCGTCGCAGGTGCGCGCAAACTGGCGGCATATTGACAATAGGGCACAGGACCAAGACGTGACGTGATGGCAACCGACATTCTCATGCCGCAGCTGGGTGAAAGCATCGCCGAAGGCACGGTGGTCAAATGGCTGGTGCCTCCGGGCGGAGCGGTGGAGCGGGATCAGCCCCTGCTCGTGGTGGAAACCGAAAAGGTCGCCCTCGACATTCCTTCACCGGGCACGGGTTTCCTCACCGAAATCGTGGTGCAGGAAGGCGAAACCGTGCCGGTCGGGACGCTCCTGGGCAAGCTTGAAGACCAGCCGCGGACCGGCGTCGTCAACCGAGTCGGCGGCGTGGTGGTAAGGCCGATGGATGCGCCGGCCGGCGACGGACCACACCTCTCCCCGGCTGTGCGGCAGCTCGCCAAGGAACATCACGTCGACGTGGCTTCGATCGTCGGCAGCGGCGAAGGCGGACGGGTCACCAAAAAGGATGTGTTGGAGTACGTGGCGGCGCGCAAGAGCGATCGCTCAGCGGCACCGGTCGCAACCCCGGCGGTTCGTCTCCACAGCCAAATGCGGAAAACGATCGCGGAACGGATGGTCCTCAGCCGACGAACGGCTGCCCACGTCTCCACCTTCTTCGAAGTCGACATGACCGGCGTGGTCCGATTCAAGGAAGGCCGTAGGCTGACCTTTCTTCCGTTCGTCATCGATGCCGTCACCCGGGCCATGCGGGAGGTCCCGGTGGTGAACTCCACCTGGCGTGACGACGGGCTCCTGTTGCACCAGGACATCCACATCGGCATTGCCGTGGCACTGGAGGAGGGGCTGCTGGTCCCGGTCGTCCGCCATGCCGATCGCAAGGACCTCACCACCTTGGCCAAGGAGGTGGCCGACCTCGCGCAGCGCGCCAGGGCCAAGAAGCTGGATCCCGAGGACGTGGTGGGCGGCACCTTCACGATCACGAATCACGGCGGCATGGGCAGCCTCTTCAGCACCCCGATCATCAACCAGCCCCAGGTCGCCATCCTGGGCGTCGGATCGGTGCAACAACGCGCGGTCGTCATCAACGAGGCCATCGCCATCAGGCCCATGTGCTACCTGAGCCTCTCGTTCGATCATCGCGCATTCGATGGGGCGGCGGCCGACAGCTTCATGAGCAAGGTGAAGGCGAATTTGGAGCAGAGCGACTGGGAGAAGCGGTGATGAGCGACAGACCCCAGGCCGTCATCGTCAGTGCAGCCAGAACCCCGATGGGCAGCTTCACGGGCGCCTTCAGTTCCATCCCCGCGACCCGATTAGGAAGCCTGGCGATTCGCGAGGCTTGGGCCAGAACCGGTCTGCCGGGAGACCGCATCGACAACGTGCTGATGGGTTGCGTGCTCAGCGCGGGGCTCGGACAAGCGCCGGCGAGACAGGCAGCCATCGGCGCGGGCCTGCCACAGGGGGTGGGCGCGGTCACGGTCAACAAGGTCTGCGGCTCCAGCCTACAGACCGTCATCATGGCAGCCAGGATGGTGGCGCTGGGCGAGGCGTCGGTCGTGATCGCGGGCGGGATGGAGAACATGACCCGCGCCCCCTACCTGCTGGAGAAGGCCAGACAGGGATACCGCCTCGGCCATGGGGAACTGACCGATAGCCTGATCAAGGACGGACTCTGGGATGTCTACAATCAGTTCCACATGGGCAACGCGGGAGAACTCTGCGCCGCCAAGTTCCGCTTCTCCCGACAGGAAGCCGACGATTTCGCCCTGGAGAGCTACGCGCGCGCGAAGCAGGCTATCGCGGAGGGTCGGTTCACGAGGGAGATCGTGCCGGTCGAGGTCCCGCAGAAAAAAGGACCGCCCCTGCCGGTGCGCGACGACGAAGAGCCTCACCGTGCCGACCTGGCGAAACTCCGACAACTCAAACCGGTCTTCCAGGAGGACGGCGTGCTGACGGTCGGGAACTCGCCCTCCTGCAACGATGGAGCGGCGGCGGTGGTCGTGATGGCCGAGGCGGAGGCTCGCCGCCATGGACTCACCCCCATGGCCCGCATCGCAGGGTATGCCGGCGCAGCCCTCGCGCCGGAGTGGTTCAGCCTGGCCCCGGTGGAGGCCATCAGCCGGTTGCTGCGGAACACCACCCTGTCTATCGCCGACATCGATCTCTTCGAAATCAACGAGGCCTTTTCCGTCGTCTCGCTGGCCATCACCCGCGAGTTGGGACTCGATCCCAAGAAGGTCAACGTCCATGGCGGCGCGGTCGCCCTGGGCCATCCGATCGGGGCCACGGGCGCCAGAATCCTTACGACGTTGCTCCATGCGATGGAGTCGCGCGACGTCCGTCGCGGCGTTGCGAGCCTCTGCATCGGCGGCGGAGAAGCCCTCGCACTCATGGTGGAACGATGAACGAACGGACAACTACGACCCTCGACGACATCTCCACGATCGGGGTCATCGGTGCCGGACAAATGGGGCACGGGATCGCCCAGGTCCTGGCGATGGCCGGTTGGCAGGTGCTGTTGGTCGATATGACCGACAGCCTCCTTACCGCAGCGGTCCAGCACATTGCGGCCGGCGTCAAAAAGGCCGTGGAGAAGGGTCACTTGAGCCGCACCCACGAGGAGGCGGTCATGGGGCGCATCCACCCCTCGCGGCAACTTGAATCGTTGCGTGATGCCCAGGTGGTGATCGAGGCCATCCCGGAAGATCGCGACCGTAAACAATCCCTGTTCGCCCGCCTCGGTCAAATCTGCCCCGGCTCCGCCCTCCTGGCCAGCAACACCTCGTCGATCTCCATCGCCGGGTTGGGAATGGCGTCGGGGCGCCCCGATCGCACCATGGGCCTCCATTTCATGAACCCGGTGCCGGCCATGCGGCTGGTGGAAGTGGTCCGGACGATCCAGACGGCCGACCCTACGCTGCAGTTGGCGCTCGCCTTGGTCCATCGGCTCGGCAAGACGGCCGTGGTCTGCAAGGACTCGCCCGGTTTCATCGTGAATCGGATTCTCATGCCGATGATCAACGAAGCGGTCTATGCATTGGAAGAAGGCGTGGCGTCGGCCGAGGCCATCGACCTGGCCATGGTGGAGGGCACCAACCAGCCGATGGGCCCCCTCGCCTTGGCCGACCGCATCGGGTTGGACACGGTGCTGGCGATCTGCGAGGTGCTGCATCAAGACCTCGCCGATCCCAAGTTCAAGCCCTGCCCGCTCCTGCGCACCTATGTGCAACATGGGCGCCTCGGCAGGAAGAGCGGACAGGGGTTCTACCTCTATGGAGCGCAGCCGGCCGTGACGCAGGTCTAGCCTCGGCGCCCCATGACGGAGGAACGGCGTATGGCCGAACGGAAGCCGCAGTTCACTTCTCTCTCCGGCCTTGTCACCGACAGGGTCTACGGCCCGGCCCATCTAAAGGGCTGGACTCCGGAACAGGACCTCGGCGAGCCCGGCGCCTTTCCCTACACGCGCGGCATCCATCCGACCATGTACCGCAGCCGCTTCTGGACCATGCGGCAGTTTGCCGGCTTCGGGTCCGCGGAAGATACCAACCGGCGCTTTCAGTATCTCCTGACGCAGGGACAAACCGGCTTGAGCGTCGCCTTCGACCTGCCGACGCTGATGGGACTCGACTCCGACGATCCCCGCGCCCGCGGCGAAGTGGGCTACTGCGGCGTGGCCGTCTCTTCCCTCGCCGACATGGAGCGCCTCTTTGAGAACATCCCCTTGGATCAGGTCACCACCTCGATGACGATCAACGGCCCGGCGCCCGTGCTCTTCGCCATGTACCTGGCGGTGGCGGAGAAACGCGGCATCCCGTTCGATCACCTCGGCGGCACGCTCCAAAACGACATCCTGAAGGAATACATCGCGCAGAAAGAATGGCTTTTTCCGCCGGAGCCGCACCTCGCGCTGACAGTCGAAACGATCGGGTATTGCGCCCAACATCTGCCGAAATGGCACCCCATCAGCATCAGCGGCTACCACATCCGCGAGGCCGGGGCGACCGCCGTGCAGGAGCTCGCCTTTACGCTCTATGATGGCCTGACCTACGTCGACGCGGCGGTGAGGGCGGGACTCGATGTGGACAGCTTCGCCCCGCAGCTTTCCTTCTTCTTCAATGTGCACAACGACTTCTTCGAGGAGATCGCCAAATTTCGTGCGGCCCGCCGCCTCTGGGCCCGTGAAATGGAGCGACGCCATCATCCCAAGAATCCGCGTTCGCTGCAGTTGCGTTGCCATGCCCAAACGGCCGGCTGCTCGCTCACCGCACAACAACCGGTGAACAACGTCGTGCGGACGACGCTGCAGGCGCTGGCGGCGGTGCTCGGCGGCACGCAGTCGCTCCATACGAACTCCATGGACGAGACCTTGGCGTTGCCCACCGAAGAGGCCGTGAAGGTCGCCCTGCGCACTCAGCAGATCATTGCGACCGAGAGCGAGGTCACCAACAGCGTCGATCCGCTGGGGGGCTCCTACTTCGTCGAGAACCTGACCAATCGCCTGGAGGAGGGGGCGCTGGACTACTTCCGCCAATTGGATGCACGGGGCGGCATGGTCCGCGCGATCGAACAGGGTTTTCCGCAGCGGGAGATCCTCGACGCCGCGCAACGGTATCAACGCGAGATCGAGCGGCGGGAACGAGGCATCGTGGGGGTGACGGAGCAGGTCGAGCAGGATGAACGCTCCATTCCGATTCTGCGGATCGGGCCGCAGGTGGAACAGGAGCAGGTCGCCCGCCTGTCCGACTTCAGGAAGGCCCGCGATCCGTTCAGGATGGCCGGGGCGCTTGAGGAATTACAGGAGGCGGCATCGTGCCATCAACCGGTCATGCCGGCCTTGATCGAGGCCGTAAAGGCCAAGGCCACCGTGGGCGAAATTTGCGCGGCGCTGAAAGAAGTCTACGGCACCTATCGAGAACCGGTGGTGTTGTAACACCGCCCTGGATCACTCGGAGTCACGACCATGAAGCTCGGTGCGCTTGAGCTCTTCCCCCTTACCGACGGACGATTCCGGCTGGACGGCGGGGCCATGTTCGGCGTGGTGCCGAAGGCCTTGTGGCAGACCTGTTGCCCGCCGGATGAGCTGAACCGTATTCCCCTCACCTTGACCTGTCTGTTGGTGCGCGCACACGGAAAACACATCCTGGTCGACACAGGATTGGGCAACAAGGAGGACGCAAGGTTCCAGGCGCGGTTTGCAGTGGATCGACGCCCCTCCCTGCGCGATTCGCTGCACCTTCACGGCCTCGCGCCGGACGACGTCCACGCCGTGATCAACACGCACCTCCACTTCGACCATGCGGGCGGCAACACGGTCCTGGACAAAGCGGGACGCCTGCGCGCGGCCTTTCCCAAGGCGACCTACTTCATCCAGCGCGGCGAATACGAGGACGCCACCCGAGCCAACGAACGGACCAGGGCGAGTTATCGCCCCGACAACTTCGTGCCGATCGCCGAGCACCGTCGATGGGAGTTGCTGGACGGCGACACGGAACTATTTCCAGGGATCACGGCAGTGGTCACAGCAGGCCACACTCGGCATCACCAATGTGTGAAGGTAGAGTCGGAAGGCCACATCGCCTTCTTCCTCGGCGACCTCATTCCGACCGTCGCGCACCTGCCCCTGCCTTACATCATGGGGTACGATCTCTACCCGCTCGATACCCTCGCCAGCAAGCGAGCAATTCTCGACCGCGCCTTCGCGGAACGGTGGTTGTTGATCTTCCAACATGACCCGGTCATTCAAGCCGGGTATCTCACGAAACAGACCGAAGGCCGCTATGCTATCGACGAGGTGCGGCTATGGCAGTGACGGCGCCTCCCATCAGGGTGTTGCTCGGCAAGGTGGGGCTCGACGGCCACGACCGCGGCATCAAACTCGTGGCGCGGGCGCTGCGCGACGCCGGCATGGAGATCATTTACACAGGCCTTCACCAAACGCCGGAACAGGTCGTCTCGACCGCGATCCAGGAAGACGTCCAGGCCATCGGGCTCAGTATCCACTCCGGTGCCCACAATTCGCTCTTTCCACGCGTGCTGGAACTCCTGAAGGAGCGGGGCGCGGAGCAGATCACCCTGTTCGGTGGCGGCATCATTCCCGACGAAGATATGCCGCGCCTCAAGGCCGCCGGGGTCCGAATGCTGTTCCGTCCCGGCACAGCGATGCAGGACATCGTCACCTTCGTGAAGAGCATCCGCGTCGAACCGTGAAGGGACTCAGCCATGCAGGTCCTCACCACCTCGGTGCAGCCCAACTCGGAAACCTACCGGCGTAACCGAACGCAGGCGGAAAATCTGGTTGCCGACCTGCGCAAGCAGCTCGAACTCGTGCGGGGCGGAGGCCCCGCCGACGCCGTGGCCCTCCACGCTCAACGGGGCAAACTCACGGCCCGGGAACGCATCGCCGCCCTGCTCGACCCTGCGTCACCCTGGTTGGAACTGAGCCCGCTCGCAGCGTTCGGCCTCTACGACGGGCAGGTGCCGGCCGCCGGGCTGATCACGGGAATCGGGTCGGTATCGGGACGCCACTGCGTCATCGCCGCGAACGATGCGACCGTCAAGGGCGGCACCTATTTCCCCATGACCATCAAGAAACATCTCCGCGCCCAGGAGATTGCCTGGGAGAACCGTCTGCCGATCATCTATCTGGTGGATTCGGGCGGGGTGTTCCTGCCGTTGCAGGCCGAAGTCTTCGCCGACCGGGACCACTTCGGACGCATCTTCTTCAATCAGGCGCGCCTGTCCGCAGCCGGTGTGCCGCAGATCGCCGTGGTCATGGGCATGTGCACGGCGGGCGGAGCCTACGTCCCGGCGATGTGCGACGAGAACATCATCGTCAAGGGAACCGGCACGATCTACCTGGCGGGCCCCCCGTTGGTGAAGGCCGCGACCGGTGAAGAGGTGACGAGCGAGGCGTTGGGCGGGGCCGACCTGCATACGCGCCTCTCCGGCGTGAGCGACCACCTGGCGGAAAACGACCGCGAGGCCTTGAGCCTCTGCCGCTCCATCATCGCGACTGTGGGCCGCACACCTCCCAGGTTGCGGCGGAAACCGGTGGACGAGCCGCTGTATCCGCCGGAAGACCTCTATGGCCTCATCCCGGACAGTCCCCGTCAACCGTGGGACGTGCGGGAGGTCATCGCGCGGCTGGTGGACGGCAGCCGCTTCCAGGAATTCAAGGCGCGGTACGGCAGCACCTTGGTCTGCGGCTTTGCCTCATGGATGGGCCATCTGGTCGGCATCGTCGCCAACCAGGGCGTGCTGCTCTCGGAGGCCGCTTTGAAGGGCGCGCATTTCATCCAGCTCTGCGCGCAGCGGCGGATTCCGCTCATCTTCCTGCAAAACATCACCGGTTTCATGGTGGGAAAGGACTATGAGAGCCGAGGCATCATCAAGGACGGCGCCAAGATGGTGCAGGCGGTGGCCACGGTGGAGGTGCCGAAGTTCACGGTCATCATCGGCGCCTCGCACGGAGCCGGAAACTATGCCATGTGCGGCCGGGCCTACGGACCGCGCTTCCTCTTCACCTGGCCCAACGCGCGCGTGTCGGTGATGGGCGCCCAGCAGGCAGCCCAGGTGTTGGCGACCGTGAAGCAGCAACAACGGGAGCGAAACAACGGCACGCTGTCGGAATCGGAACGCCGACGGATCGTCGAGGATACGCGGGCGCAGTATGAGCGGGAAGGAAGCCCCTATGTCGGCAGTGCGCGGCTGTGGGACGATGGGATCCTCGATCCGTTGGAGACGCGCCGGGTGCTGGGCCTATGCCTCGACCTCGCCGCCGTCGTGCCGACCCGCGAGAGCCGAGCGCCGGTATTTCGCATGTGACCCGGATGGAAGGAGTCCCTGATGGAGCAGTACAGGACCATCGTGGTCGATGCGCAGGAGGCCGTCGCCCGTGTCACCCTCAACCGGCCGGAACGGCGGAACGCCCTCAACGACATCATGGCGGCAGACCTAGAACGGGTCTTCGACCGGTTCAAGCAGGATGCGTCCCTCCGCCTGGTGGTGCTAACCGGCAACGGACCGGCCTTCTGCGCCGGCGCCGACCTGCATTGGCTGCAGGCCCAGGGCCTGGCCACCGAGGAGCAAGCCACGGCCGACGCCCTGCAGTTGGCCGCCATGTTCCGCGCCGTCGAAGACTGCCCCTGCCCCGTCATCGGCCTGGTCCAAGGCCCGGCTTTTGGAGGCGGCGTCGGCTTGATGGCGGCCTGCGATATCGTGGTCGCGGCGGAGGGGGCTACATTCACGCTCAGCGAAACCGCGTTGGGATTGGTGCCCGCCATCATCGCCCCGCTCTTGCTCCGAAAGGCCGGCGAATCTTTTTTTCGTCGCTACGTCCTGACCGGCGAACCCTTCGACGCCCGGGCCGCGCAGCGCTTCGGCCTTGTCCATGAGGTTCTGCCTCGGGAGGCGCTCGACCAACGAGAGCGCGACCTGACCGAGCGCATTCTTCGGTTGGCTCCCGGCGCGACGAGGGCCAGCAAATCCTTGCTGCGGCGACTCTTGCCGCTGCGAGAAGAGGACCGACTCGCGCCTTCCATCCAAGCGAACGTCGCGGCGCGCGGGACGCGGGAAGCGGAGGAGGGCCTCCGTGCCTTCCTCGCCAAACGGGCTCCTCGTTGGATCGAACGCGAGGGGCGACAGGCGGCGCAGGGAGCGCAGGAGATGCACGATGCTGCCGCACAACAACCATGACCGTCGGCGCTCGCCGATCCGCATCGTCGAGGTAGGACCGCGGGACGGTCTGCAGCATGAACCGACCTTCGTACCGACCGCGCGCAAGATTGATTTCATCAACGGCCTGTCGCAAAGCGGCGTCGCCGAGATCGAAATCGGCTCGTTCGTCTCGCCGATGGCCGTTCCCCAGCTGGCCGACAGCGACGAGGTCGCGCGCGCCATCGACCGAATTCCCGGCGTGACCTACTCCGCCTTGGTCCCGAATCTCCGCGGGCTCGAACGGGCGAAGGCGGCACGGCTGGATAAGATCGCCGTCTTCACGGCGGCTTCGAATAGTTTCACCCGCCGCAACATCAAGGCGACCATCGACGAATCGTTCGAACGGATGGCGCCGGTGGTGTCGCTGGCCAAACGCGAGGGGCTGGTGGTGCGGGGTTATGTCTCGACCGTCGTGTGGTGCCCCTACGAAGGTCGCGTCGAGCCGGCCCGCGTCGCGCAGGTGGTCACCCGCCTGCGGAATCTCGGTGTAGATGAGATTTCCTTGGGCGAAACCATGGGCAAGGCGGCGCCGCCCGACATCCGTCGCCTCCTGGACCGCGTGAGCCCCCTGGTCGAACCGACGCAGTTGGCCCTCCATCTCCACGATACCTATGGCATGGCCGTCGCCAACGCCCTGACCGCCTGGTGGGACTACGACATTGCGACCTTCGACACGTCGGCCGGTGGACTCGGCGGCTGTCCCTATGCACCGGGGGCCTCCGGCAATGTCGCCACCGAAGATCTCGTATTCGCCCTGAAGGCGTCGGGGGCCGCGGTCCCGGTCGATGAATCGGCGATCGTCGCCTGCGCGCAAGGACTCATCGACCTGTGCGAGCGGCCGCTGCAGTCCCGGTTGTCTCGATTGCATCCCTCGTCTCAAGGAGAAGGGCTTCGAAGGGGCTGACATGCTTCACGATCACCAGAAGGGAACGGCAAGGCGTGACGATGCGGCCTCCCTGGCTGCCGGAGTGATGGCCGGAGACATTCGCGCCGTGGCGCGCGTGATCACGCTGCTCGAGCATCGATCCCCCGTCGGAGCCGCCGTGTTGGAGCAACTGGAGCAGAGGCCGCCCGAAGCCATGGTCCTCGGCATCACCGGGTACCCCGGGTCTGGCAAGAGCACGCTGATCGATCAACTGATCACGGCCTATCGTCGGCTGGGCAAACAGGTCGCGATCCTGGCGGTCGACATCAGCAGCCCGGTCACGGGCGGCGCAATCTTGGGCGATCGCATCAGGATGCAGCAACATGCGGAAGACCGCCTGGTTTACATCCGCAGCATGGCGACCAGAGGCCACCAGGGCGGGCTTGCGTGCGCGACCGGCGAGGCGGTGAGGGTGCTGGATGCCGCTGCCTACGACGTGATCCTGATCGAGACGGTGGGTGTGGGGCAGGGCGACATCGAGGTGCTACAGGTAGCGCAGACGGTCGTGGCCATAACGGCACCGGGCCTGGGTGACGGGATTCAGGCGATGAAGGCCGGCCTGTTGGAAGTCGCGGATATCGTGGTGGTGAACAAGGCCGACCATCCCGACGCCGACCGCACGTTGCGCGACCTGCGCGAACAACGGAGCCTGGTCCTGCGCACCATCGCGCTCCGGGGCGAGGGAATTCCCGAACTGGTCGCAGTGATTGCGGAACAGCAGCGGGTCAAGGATTTGGAGCTGCCGGCAGGTCAGGACAGCCGACAACCGGCCTTGACCTGGACGGAGTCCGGAGGCTGACATGGCCCAGCCCCTCGTCTGTGTGATAGGACCGATCGCCCGCATCACGCTGCGCAATCCCCCGGCCAACGTGCTGAGTCGAGCCTGCCTGGAGGAAATCGAGCGCAGCTGGGACGAGGTGTCGGCAGCTCCGGAGGTGCGGGTGGTGCTCCTGACCGGCGCCGGTCGATTCTTCTGCGCCGGCGCAGACATTCGGGAACTGTCCGATCTCAACGATCCCGCGGAAGCCCGTGCCTTCTCACGGCGCGGCCAAGCCCTACTCCACCTGATGGAGCGATCTGAGAAACCGGTGCTGGCCGCTATCAACGGCACCTGCGTGGGCGGCGGACTCGAACTGGCCATGGCCTGCCACCTTCGCCTGAGCGCCGCCGATGCGCGCGTGGGACTTCCTGAAATCCGGCTCGGGCTGATTCCCGGATTCGGCGGTACGCAACGGCTGCCGCGATTGGTCGGACGGTCCAAGGCGCTGGAACTCATCCTGACCGGCCGTCTGCTGACCGCGCAGCAAGCGCTCGACATCGGCCTTATCGATCACATCTGCTCTCCCGGCGAGTTGCTGTCGGAAGCGGAGCGGCTCGCGGACACCATCGCAGCCAATCCGCAGCCGGCGGCCAAGGCCGCCCTCCTGGCGATGACACAGGATAACGACGTGGCGTCAGCGACGGCACAAGCACGGGAGGCGGAACTCTTCGGCCGACTCTGCGCCACGAAGGAAAAGCAGGAGGCAATCGAGGCCTACTTTCACAGACGCCGGCAGGAATCCTCCGCCGGAACGAAGGGGTAGAGGCGACCACCATGTTGGCAGACCGTCTGGCTCGATACGGCAGGGCGCTCTGTTACGACGACCTTCCGTCTGCTGTCGTGCAGGAGGTCAAACGGAGAATCCTGGACAGTCTGGCTTGCGCCTTCGGTGCGTGGAACGCTCCCCCCTGCAAGATCGCCCGCGACCTCGCGCGCACCGTGCCCCTGCCCGGCGGCGCCACCCTCTGGGGCACGGTCCACAGAACGCTTCCCGACCTTGCGACCTTCGCCAACGGCGCGCTGGTCCGTTACCTCGACTTCAACGATACCTATCTCTCCAAGGAGCCGGCCCATCCCTCGGACAACATCGCGGCGGTGTTGGCCGCGGGGGAAGTGGCGCACGCGTCCGGCGCACGCGTCATCCAGGCCGTGGCGCTCGCCTACGAAATCCACTGCCGGCTCTGTGACGCGGCGGCGCTCCGCCCACGGGGCTGGGACCACGTCACCTACGGATCCCTCTCTTCCGCACTCGGCGTCGCCAAGGTGATGAAACTTTCCGAATCCCAGACCGAGCAGGCGGTGAACCTGGCCGGCGTGGCCAACGTTGCGTTGCGGCAAACCAGAATCGGCGATCTGTCCATGTGGAAGGCCTGTGCGTTTTCCAACGCCGCGCGCAACGGGCTCTTCGCCGCCCTGCTCGCGCAACGGGGGATGACGGGGCCGGCGCCGATCTTCGAAGGCGAGAAGGGCTTCATGAAGCTGGTCTCCGGTCCGTTCACGCTGCCGCAGTTAGGCGGAGAACGATCCGACGCTCAAGAACCGGCGCCGTTCAAGATCCTCGACACCTACATCAAACATTTTCCTGTCGAGTACCACGCACAGACCGCCGTCGAAGCCGCGCTGGCCTTGCGGCAGACCTTGCTTGCCGCCGAGGGGGAGCAGGCGATCGCGCAGCTGAAGGACGTTGAGATCGGCAGTTACGACGTCGCGATCGAAATCATCGGCCGAGACCAGGAAAAGTGGCGGCCCGCGACGCGAGAAACCGCCGACCACAGTTTTCCCTACTGCGTGGCCGTGGCGCTCTGTGACGGTCGCGTCACTCTCCACTCCTTCAGCACGAGACGACTTCAAGACCAGGCCCTGCATCGGCTCATGCAGCGGATTCGCGTGGTCGAGCGGCCGGAATTTGTCGGCTGCTACCCCGGCTCCATGCCGACGCGCATCACGGCGCAGACCGGCTCGGGCCAATCCTATGTGGCGCAGGTAGACCTGCCTTCCGGCCATCCAGCCCATCCCCTGACGGACCAGGAGGTGGAAGAGAAGTTCCGTCGGTTAGCGGCGCGCCGACTGACTCGCCCACAGATGGACCGGCTGATCAACCGTATCTGGAAGCTGGAACGAGAACGGGACATCGCCGCCCTCATGCCGTTGCTCGCGACCGGGAAGGGGTAAGAGCGCATGTCGCAGCCGGAACGCCACATGCCGCAGGGCCAAGACCAGCCGGCTCGACTGCGCCGACTGTTGGCGTCCGGCCCAGTCGCCATTCCCGGCGCCTTCAATCCCCTGACCGCCATGCAGATCGAACAGGCCGGGTTCGAGGCCCTCTACGTCTCGGGCGCAGCCCTGTCCGCCGCGCGAGGCCTGCCGGACATCGGGTTGATCCCCTTACGGGTCATGGTTCGTGAAGCGGGTGCTATCGCAAAGGCGGTCGGCATCCCGGTGCTTGTCGACGCCGACACAGGGTATGGCGCTCCCGCTCTTGTGAAGAGGGCCGTGCGAGCCTTCATGCGCATCGGTCTGGCCGGCATGCAGATCGAGGATCAAGAGGACGACAAACGCTGCGGTCACTTGCCGGGGAAGCGGCTGGTTCCCGCTGCTGAGATGGCCGCCAAGATCCGCGCGGCAGTCGAGGCCAGGGGTGAGTCGGCCTTCATGATCGTGGCGCGCACGGATGCGCGGGCCGTCGAAGGCCTGGAGGCGGCCATCCACCGAGCCCAGGCCTACGCGGAGGCCGAAGCCGACGCGCTCTTCCCCGAAGCCCTCCAGTCGGCGGAAGAGTTCAGCGCCTTCGCGCAACGGATGGCACAGAAGGGAATCCGCCTGCCCCTCATCGCCAACATGACGGAGTTCGGCAAGAGTCCCTACTTGAACATCGGTGAGTTCGGCGCCTTGGGCTATCACGGCATCCTCTTTCCCGTGAGCACGTTGCGGGTCGCCACGCGGGCCGTCGCGCAACTGTTGGCGGATCTCAAGACGGACGGCACCCAACAAGGCTGGGTCGAGCGCATGATGCCGCGGCAGGAACTCTATCGGTTGCTGCGGTACGACCCCGCGCAGGACCAGAGAGGGAGGCCCCATGAACGACATGATGTCACCGGCAGCCACCGCTGAACGCACGAGCCCTGCCGCCTACAGCCCAGGGCTGGAGGGAGTGATCGCCGCCGAGTCGGCCATTTGCCAGGTGGACGAAGGGGCGGCGGGACTGCGGTATCGCGGGTATGCCATCGGCGACTTGGCCGAGCACAGCTCCTTCGAGGAGGTGGCCTTCCTGCTGCTCTACGGCCATCTGCCCTCCCGGGGGGAGTTGGACACGTTCTCCACACAGCTCTCGCGCGAGAGCGGTCTCCCCGATGGGGTTCGGCGATTCATCGACAGCCTGCCGCCCAACGCGCACTTGATGGACGTGCTGCGCACCGGCATTTCGTGGCTGGGTCTGGTCGACTCGGATGCGGACGACGGCTCGCGCGACGCTAATCTGAGGAAGGCCGTCCGGCTGCTCGCTCAAATTCCTTCCCTCATCGCCGACAGCTACCGAACCATGACGGGCGACAAGCCGGCGCCGTCACCGAACGGTGGGTTCGCGGAGCGCCTATTGCACCTGGTCGGCACAGCCGCCAGGCAGGAGGCCACCGATGCCATGGTCCAGGCGTTGAATGCCTCCTTGATTCTCTATGCGGAACACGAGTTGAACGCCTCCACCTTCGCCGCGCGGGTCACGGCCTCCACCATGACGGATCTCCACGGCGCCATCACGGCGGCCGTGGCCGCGCTGAAGGGCCCGCTTCACGGCGGGGCCAATGAAGCGGTGGCGGCGATGCTGGCGGAGATCGGTCGTCCGGAGCGGGCCGAAGCCTGGCTGCGCGAGGCGCTGGCACACAAACGACGCGTCATGGGATTCGGCCATCGCGTGCTGCGGCAGGGCGACGCGCGCAGCGATATCATTCGGCGCCATGCCGAACGTCTCAGCCGGCTCTGCGGCGACCATACCTGGTACGACATCGCCTCGACCCTGGAACGCATCATGCTGGAAGAGAAGGGCCTTCGCCCCAACCTCGATTTCTACACCGCGGTGGCGTACCGGCTGATGGGCATTCCGCAGGCCCTGTCGACGCCGCTCTTCGTCTGTTCGCGAATCACGGGATGGTGCGCCCACGTGATCGAGCAACAGGACCACAATCGACTGATTCGACCGCGCGCAATCTACCGGGGACCGACTCCGAGGCCCTATGAACCTCTCGACCGACGTGGCTGACAGGATCGGGCAGGCCCGCTGTGCTCCCGACGCGGCGACCGACTTGCCTTGGACCTCGTTCGCGGAGTTTTTCCGTTCACGGTTCTATGACCCGCGGCTGGTCACCCGCAACTTTCTGACCTACTGCGATGACGATCGCCGACTGCGTCGCACCTACAGGTATGCGGAATTCGGCACCCTGGTGGAACAAACCGCCGAACGTCTGCACGCCGAGTTCGGCCTGCGCCGCGGCGACCGGCTGGCAACGCTGCTGTTCAACCATGACTTGACCCTGCTGTTCTATTTCGCCGCCTGGACTCTGGGTCTCACCGTCGTCCCCCTCAACATCGAGGAACCGACGGACAAGAAACGCTACATCCTGGAACATTCGGAAGCCGCCGCCGCCCTCTGTTGGCAGACCGGGTATGAGGAACTCACAGACCTGCAACGTGACCTGCCGAACCTCCGCAACGTGATCGCCGTCGGAGACGGAGGCATCATCGAGCGGCAGGGCGCGGGCCTAAAACGATCGCGGTCCCACAGGGCCTCGACAACCGGTGGGGCGCCTGGTTGCCGACTCGAAGATCCCGCCTTGATCATCTATACATCCGGTACGACCGGGCCGCCGAAGGGCGTGGTCTTGACCGTCGCCAACCTACTGGCGGATGCGGATGCGATCGCCGATTGGCACGGCTTCGGGCTCACCGATCGGTTGATGGGCGTGCTGCCGATTCATCACGTCAACGGCATCGTCGTCACGGCCGTCACCCCGCTCTACTGCCGAGGCAGCCTGGTGCTGAACCGGAAGTTCAAGAGCGCATACTTCTGGCAACGGATCCACGAGGAAGCCGTCACCTGCGTGAGCGTCGTCCCCACCCTCTTGGAATTCCTCCTGGAGGCCGATGAGGACATCACGCCCTACAAGCTCGACCGGTTCGGCGGCGTGATCTGCGGCGCAGGTCCGCTTCTGAAGGAGACGGCGGTACGGTTCGAGGAGCGATTCGGCGTTCCCATCCGTCACGGGTACGGCCTGTCTGAAACGACCTGTTACTCCTGTTTTCTCCCGAACGACCTGACGCCCGAGGAACATCGTCGGTGGCTCACCGGCTACGAGTTTCCCTCCATCGGATTGGCGATCCGTCACAACATGATGAGCATCCTGGACGAGGGCGGGAAACCGCTGCCGGAAGGCACGCGGGGAGAAATCTGCATTCGCGGCCGCACGGTCTGCGCCGGCTATTTCAAACGGGACGATGCCAACGCCGCCGCCTTCCAGTGGGGCTGGTTCCGATCGGGCGACGAAGGGTTCCATCTGCTCGACGAGCGAGGTCGGCCCTACTTCTTCATCTCGGGCCGATTGAAGGAACTCATCATTCGCGGCGGCGTCAACGTCTCTCCGCTGGAGATCGACGAGGCCCTCAAGAGCCATCCGGCGGTCAAGTTCGCGATGGCGCTCCCCTTTGAAAACCGCTACTACGGCGAGGAGATCGCCGCCTACGTCGTCCCTATGAATCCTGCCGCGCCCCCGAGCGAAGCGGACCTCTTGACCCATTGCCGAGTGAAGCTACCCTTCTTCAAGCAGCCGAAAGTCATCCTGTTCGGCGAAGACATTCCCTATACCTCCACCGGCAAACCCAAGCGGCTCGAACTCAAGGGCCGGTTGGCGGAACGGCTAGCCCCCTACCGCGACCGGCAATTCTCCGACCCACGCCATGGCACCCAGCGAGGCACCCCATGAGTACATTCTTGAAGGGCTTGGAACGGATCGAGGCGGCTCGCGAACGGTTGACCGGGATCAGTTTCATGGCCGGACTGTATGACGGCCGCCCCGACTTCGATTTGCTCGTGACGCCCCCGGAGCCGCCGGAGGAACGGGCGGTAGGCGAGACCTTCTGCCGGCAAGTCGAAACTTTCCTGCGGCGGGAGGTCGATCCCGAGCAGATCGAACGTGAGGCGCACATCCCCGAATCCGTCATCCAGGGTCTCTTCAGACTCGGCGCCTTCGCGATGAAGATTCCCACGGAGTACGGCGGGCTGGGGTTTTCCTATACGAACTATGGCCGCGTGCTGACGCTGATCGCGAGTTGGAGCAACATCCTGGCGCTCACGGTGGCGGTGCCGCAATCGATCGGTATCGCCATGCCCATCCTGCTGTTCGGAAACGACGACCAGAAACGCAAGTACCTTCCGCTCGTGGCCAGGGAAGCCCTGTCCGCCTTTGCCCTGACGGAACCGGCCACCGGATCCGATGCGGCCAACGTGCGTACGGAGGCCGTGCTGGACGACACCGGCAGCCATTTCCTCGTGAACGGCGAAAAGCTCTGGTGTACGAACGGGCCGATTGCGCGTTATGCGACGCTCATCGCCCGCGTGCCTGCGAAGCGCGATCCGGGGGACGGCAACAGGTGGGTGCCCACAGTGGGAGGCAAGGAGGCGGAGGATCTGGTCCATTCGGCCTTCATCCTCGACATGGCCTCGCCCGGCGTGCAGGTCCGGCAACGGTGTCAATTCGAAGGGTGCCGCGGCATCGAGAATGCGCATCTCACGCTGACGAATGTGCGGATTCCGGTCGACCACCTCATCGGTGAGGTCGGCAAGGGCTTGAAGTACGCCCTGACGATCCTGAACGTCGGGCGTGGCATCAGCATCCCGGCCATCTGCCTCGGAATGGCGAAACAGGCCTGGCAACCGACGTTGGATCGAGCCAACAGCAGGCTCACGTTTCAGAAACCTTTGGCGGACCGACAGACTCAGCAGATCCGCATCGGCGACATGGCCGCCCATCTGTTTGCGATGGAAGCATTGTCCCTCTTGGTGTGGCGTCTGGCCGATCAGCATCGCTACGACATCAGGATCGAGGCGGCAATCGCTAAGATCTTCTGTTCGGAACAGACCATTCGCTTTTTGCGCGACGCGCAGATCCTGTTCGGGGGGATGGGGTACGAAACCGCCGCCTCACAACGGCTGCGCGGCGAAGCGGCCTTCGGGATCGAGCAACTCGTGCGCGACGCAGAGATGTATCGGATCGGCGAGGGCGCGACGGATATTCTGCGTCCCTTCGTCGTTCGCGAGGGATTGAGCCGACACCTGGAGCGGGCGAAAGCCTTCTATGCCGACGGCCTGTCGATCCTCGAACGACTCCGCGAGGGCCTGAGGCTGGCGCAGTTTTATGGCCCTTGGTATCTCGCGCAATGGCGCGGCAGGCCGCTTCCGGCCGGAGGCGCGTTCACCAGGCCGGCCCTGCGTCAGGTGTTGCGCGAGGTGGAACGAACCAGCCGTCGCCTGGCCCGCGAGACGTTCTACGCCATGGCACGGTTCCAGGCGGCGTTCCGTGACGAACAACGGATCCAGAACAGAATCGAAGCGGTGGGCGAAGATTTGCTCGCCATGGCCGCCGCCATGCTCCATGCCGACGACATCTTCAGGCGAGACGGAACCACGCAGGCCCGGGACCTGGCCCAAAGCTTCTGTGCCTGCGCGCGCGATCGCATCGAACAGCGGCTCAGGGAGTTTCGCCGCCACCATGACGACCTACTCGTCGCCACAGGGAAGCAGGCCTTGGCAGGCGCCTGGTCAGCGCTTTCCGACGGTATCGTCCGTCGCCGGCTGGAAGATTACCGCCCGAAAGACCGCCCCGGCTGACGTTACCCCTGGGCCTGTCCCATCCCGCCCACCAATTCGACTTTCAACGGATGCCCGGCCTCGAGAATCGAGAGGGAGCGCTGCGGGAAGGGAATCTCGATCCCCTCCGCATCGAAGGCCTTCTTCAGCCGTCGCCGATATTCCCGCCCGACTTTCCACTGTTCGAGCGGTCGGGTCTTGATGCGCGCCCGGATGGTCACGGCACTGTCGGCAAAGTTCTCCACGCCGACGATCTCCATCGGCTCGAGCATCAACGGCCCCAACTCCCGATCCTGGCGCAGTTCTTCTCCGACCGCCCGCATGACCGCCACCACCCGATCCGTATCCTCCTTGTAGGCCACCCCCATGTCCAGCACGAAGGCCGACCAATCCTTGCTCATGTTGGACAGCGTCGTGATGGCACCGTTGGGAAAGATGTGCACCACCCCCGAGAAGTCGCGGAGCGAGATGGTCCGGAATGTAATCGTCTCCACCAAGCCGCCGGTCCCGTTGATCACGGCCACGTCCCCCAGCCTAATTTGATCTTCGAGGATGATGAAGAAGCCGCTGATGAGGTCCCGCACGAGATTCTGCGCACCGAACCCCACGGCCAGCCCGAGGATGCCGGCGCCGGCCAGGATCGGCGCCACGTCCAGTCCGACGAACTGCAGCGCTTCGATGATGACGATCGCCCAAATCGCGGTGAGGGCGATCGTTCTGAGGATGCCGGTCAAGGTCGCGGCGCGCTTTTGCGCCGTGCCCGACTGCTGATCCGCCGCATCGCTCGCGGCCACCATCACGCGCTCCAGTTGTTGGAGTCCCAAACGTGAGAACCGAACGGCCACATACCCGATCACAAAGACCAACCCCACGCGCAACAGAGTCAAGCCCACGGTCGTGGCCATGCTGATCAGCCAGGGCCAGGCGGTCTCAAGCGATACTCCGGTCATGATGCATGCTCTCCTTTCACCTTGTCGGCTGCCGGCTCCGTAAGGAGACGGCTTGCCGGCTGCGATCCCTCCCGGTCGACGCTTTCCAATCGTCGGATACGTTCGGCCTGGGCGTGGACGGTCTCGGCCAATCGATCGGTCTCGCGGGCCCGCCGCAGCCGCGCGCCCAGCGAGACCACCGCCACGAGACAGGCTCCGAGCGCCGCCGACCCCAAGATGACCAGAACGAGGGTGGTCTCATAACTCCACAACAGAAACCGCACGCTGACGGCCTCCATATTTTGAAGCGCGAATAATGCCAGCACGAACAGGCCGACCGATGCGATGCCTCTGGTCACCATCCCTTTCCTCCCTGTCGCGCCGCCTTGCCCACAGCGGCTCCCCCACTACCGCTCCGCAACCAGGCCCACCCCACGATACCGGCGGACGTCGAGGCGCAGAGAATCCCGACCTTGGCCGACAACTGCAAGGGGCCGGGCGGAAAGGCCAGCCCGGCAATGAACAGCGACATGGTGAACCCGATGCCCGCAAGCACACCTGTGCCGGCCAACTGTCGCCATGTGACGCCCTCCGGCAGCGACACGAGTCCCGCCTGCGATGCCCCCCAGCTGGCGAGCAGGATGCCGACCGGCTTGCCGATGAACAATCCCACCATGATGCCCAAGGCCACCGGATGAGTCAGGTGGGCCCAGCCATTCGCATCGAGCGTGATGCCGGCATTGGCCAGCGCGAAGAGCGGCATCACGACCACGGTCACCCAGGGATGCAACGCATGCTCCAGGCGCTGCAAGGGCGTCTCCACGTCCTTGACTTCCATCTCCAATCGCTGGGTTACATGGTGACGCTCTGTATTGGCCAACGGCGGCCGTTCGGCGGAGGTGACTTCCTCGAATCGTTTCAACAGCGCCTGCCCCCTGGCCACGAACTCGCTGCCGCTCAAGCGTGTCCGGGCCGGAATCGTCATGGCCGCCAAAACGCCGGCGATGGTGGCATGGACCCCGGAAAGCAGAAACGCCAACCACAGTCCCCCGATGCCCAGCACCGAATACACCAACAGATGCCGGATGCCCACGAAGTTCGCCGCCACGAGCAGGAGTAAAAACAGAGCCCCGATCCCCACGTTCAACCAGGAAATGGTCGAGGTGTAGAACAGGGCGATGACGAGCACGGCCATCAAATCATCCCCGATTGCCAAGGCGGTGAGAAACACCTTGAGCGACAAGGGCACCCGCGGGCCAAGCAACGCCAGCACGCCGAGGGCGAAGGCAATGTCGGTGGCCATGGGAATGCCCCACCCCGGCGCCCCCGGGCCTGCGCCGTTCACGAGCAGGTAGAGGGAGGCGGGCACGACGGTGCCGCCGAGCGCGGCCGCGAGCGGTAACGCCGCGCGGCGCCATGAGGCCAATTCTCCCACGAGCACTTCCCGTTTGATCTCCAACCCGATGACGAAAAAGAACATCGCCATCAGGCCGTCGTTGATCCACTCCAACAAGGTTTCCGTCAACGCATGGGAGCCGACCACCAGGCTGACGGGCGTGCTCCAGAGACGTGCGTAGGAGTCGGCCCACGGTGAATTGGCCCAGACCATCGCCACAAGCGTCGCTCCCAAGAGCAGGATGCCGCCGCTGGATTCGGCATGGACGAACGTTTCAAAGGGTTTCAGTACCGGACGGATCAACGGGACCTCGCGTTGATCCGAGTTGCGCCGTTGGCTTAGACCCATGCTGCGCCCACATTCCGCCGCATCGTGTCCCTCCTTCGCCCATCGTAGTGGGAGGACACCGTCGATGCAAGCAACGGCTTCGCGATCCTGGCAGTGCGGGAGTGAGCGGCTTACTCGGCGATGGTGATGGCGGGGGTGGGCGGAACAACCGTGCGTCCGGAACCGATGGGGAGCACACAAATCAAGCCCGGGACACGGTAGACACCTTACGGGCTCTTCGGCTAATATGGCGATTCGTTTCAGCCAGCCTTTGATTCTGCCGTGGCGGTGTAGCTCAGTTGGCAGAGCAGCGGACTCATAAGCCGCGGGTCACCCGTTCAATCCGGGTCACCGCCACCAACTCCACTTCAGTCCCCCTTATCCGCAACAGCCGCTCTCGAATTGCCGACGCTGATAGTCGAAGACTAAACAGCGAATGCAGACCTCGCGCACGACCTTCGCCCGCTCATCGACCACCGGCGTACGCCGCAAGACATAGTGGCCGCAATCCGCACAGTGACCCTCCGTCACCGCGTGACAATCAGAAGAGACAGTGCTCATGGCGTTCGATCCTCCTGTTTTCTCGCACGGGTGTGCGGCCCGGCGCGACCGGCTTGAGGCCCCCGAACAGCGTCCGGAGACGCGATGTTCCCGACCACGCATGGAGGGGCGCCTGCTTCGCCCGAGAGAGTTCGCGCTGCAGGGCCCCAATCTGCCCATTCAACTGCGCTACCATTCGTTCCAACTCCTGAACCCGATCGAACATGGTTTCTCGTGGGATCATGGTTCAACCCTCCTTGGCTTACGCTTAGTCACAATGGCGAATCACACCGACGAGCACCCCTTCAATGGCGAACTCATCGTCCGGGGTCACGATCAAGGGTTGCATGGCCGAATTGGCCGGGTGGAGTTCGATGTGGCGGGCGCACTTGAAGTAGGTCTTGATGGTCGCTTCGCGATTGACCAGGGCCACGACCGTTTGGCCGTTTCGCGCCGTGGCCTGTTTCCGCACGACGACCACATCACCGGGCAGGATGCCGTCCTCGATCATCGACTCCCCCTTCACGCGAAGCGCGAAGGTGTCACCCCGCCCCGCCATGGTCGGCGGCACATCCACCCATTCTGCTTGGGCTACGGGTTCGATGGGGACACCGGCCGCCACGACCCCGGCCATGGGCACCACGGAAGACGTGGGCGCCTGCCTGGTACGTTCCAACTGGGTCAAGGCCACTCCCACGGCTCCGCCGATGCGACGCATACCGGACTCATACCGCGCCACCGACACCCGCGTCGTGTGGAGCGCCTCGGCCAGCTGCTCTTGGGTCAATCCCAATTGCTCTCGGATACGTCGAAATTCATTTGCCGTCATCATGTAACCAATGGTTACACGCTTAAGCGAACGATGTCAAGGGGCCCAGAAATAGCCCGGAGCAACAGGCCGCAGGAAGGAAGCATGGGAAGGGAGCATCAGCGAGCCAGGCCGGAAGGCCTCCATGAGTTGGGGTTGCCGACCGAGATCGGCAACCCCGTTCACGAACCGCTCTAGTAGGCTTTGCTGAATCCTGCCTCGCCGTCGTAATTCCACAGCTTCTGCGCAGCGGACCACCACCACCCCTTCCGCGTCAGGGTATCCAGGAACGCGTTGATCTCGGCATCCTGAACATCCCGGGTGGCCACGAACCGGCAGCGATACCAGTTCACCATCAACAGATCCGGGCTCACGAATCCCGGCCACACCTTGGTGCCGCGGTTCGAGATGAACTCACACTTAAAGGGGCCGAATTCTCCGTCCGGAAACTTGGGGATCCCTCGATCGGTGATGATATACATGTCCACGCCCACGAGCTTGATGTCTTTTTTCTTCTTGGTTGCAATCGCTTCCTGGGTAAACGTCGGCATCGTCTCCTCCCTTACTTCCTTACAACGTCCATCTTCTCAATGATCGCCTGCGCATACTCGTCGGTCTTGGCAGTGCCGCCAACGTCATAGGTGACCGTTTTCCCCTCATTGAGCACCTGGTACATCGCTGTTTCGATTCGATCAGCCGCCTCCTTCTCATTCAGCCAGCGCAGCATCATGACGCCGGAAACCAAGACGGCCGACGGATTGACCTTCTTCATCCCGGCGTACTTCGGCGCAGAACCGTGAACCGCCTCAAAGATGGCGCAGTTGTCGCCGACGTTCGCCCCTGGTGCGAACCCGAGGCCGCCCATCAGGCCCGCGCACAGATCGGTCAAGATGTCCCCGTAGAGATTGGGCAGAACCAAACAGTCGAACTGCCCGGGATTCCGGACCAACTGCATGGCGCAGTTATCGATGATGATGTCGCCGGTCTCGATATCGGGATATTTTTGGGCAGCAGCGCGAAAGGCTTCCAGAAACAGGCCGTCGGTCATCTTCATGATATTGGCTTTATGCACGCACACGACTTTCTTGCGCCCGCTGTCCCTGGCCCACTTCAGTGCAAAATCCGCGATACGGTAGGAACCCGGCCACGTAATGACCTTCAAACATTGCGCGACCTCATCGGACACCATGTGTTCGATCGCAGCGTAAGAGTCTTCCGTGTTCTCGCGGAAGTTGATGATGTCCAGCTTGTCCCACGGCCGCTTCAACGCGGGAATCAGTCGGACCGGGCGCACATTCGCATACAGATCGAACACCTTCCGCAAGGTCACATTGGCGCTTTTATGCCCCGTCCCGATCGGCGTTGTCGTCGGGCCCTTGAGCGCCACCTTGTTTTTGGCGATCGACTGGATCGTCTTGTCCGGCAGCAACGTGTTGTGCTTCTCCAGACAATCGAGGCCGATGTCCTCATACTCCCACGCGATGTCGACGCCGCTGGCATCGATCACCATCCGTACCGCTTCGCAGATCTCCGGGCCGGTACCTTCACCCGGAATCATCGTCACCACATGTCTCGCCATCCTGAACCTCCCTTAGCAGCAAGGGCGATCGGACCATCCGCTCCCCTTTTCGCTCCTCGCTGCAGTGCAAGTCAGATTCCAGAAGACCGAAGCAGGACAAGAAATTCGTGGCGGCCAGAACTCTCAGAAAATCCGTGGTATTCGCTTTCGCAAGATCGCAGCGCACTAGCAGAGGATTTGTGGTGAACCAGCACCTCGTGTGCCGACACACAGGGCTCACTGCCGGATGTGCAAAGGCGCTCGCCGAATCGATCTCCTATGCCACTGAGAGCGGCGAGTGCTCTGTCGGCTTGCTCGCGCTACCATCATTGGCCAGGGGTCGGCAAAATCCGCCGAACTGCATGGAGCCCGTCACCACGACGACTCCGCTGGCGCCGGCCACTTGCACCGCACGATGAAACGCTGCCTCGGGATCGTGCACAATCTCTGCGGCGGCGGCGGTTCGGAATCGCCAAATGTCGGCCAGAACCTGAGGCGCCGTGGCATTTTCGATCGGGTATTGAGTAAAGATGGCCCGGTCGACCCCTCCACCGGCGAGATGATACAGCATCTTGTCGACTTCCTTGCCATGGGGAAGGGACGCGAGCAGCACGGTGCGCCGCCCTTCAAACGTGGTCCGCAGAATCGTTGCCAGCCGAGCCGCCGCCGGGGCATTGTGCGCGCTATCCAACAGGACAGTCGGAGCGCCCGGCACCACTTCACAACAAGCGGCAAGCTCCATCCGCTCGAACACCGTTCGGAGTTCCTCTTCGCCGAGCCCCGGCACCAAGCCGCGACGGCGTAACACGTCGTAGGCGGCCAGCGCATGAGCCGCATGGCTCGCCATAAAGGGAGCAGGTGAATTGAGCGGCACCTGGCGCCACAGCGCCGAACCAATCCGAAGCGAGCAGCTTCCTCTGTAGCCGGTACGAGTGACGTCCTGCGCCTCATACTCCTCCCCCATCAGCAAGACTGGGGCGTTCAGCTCAGCGGCCCGAGACAGGACGACGGCACGCGGCCCCTCGGGCATCATGCCGCACACCACCGGAGTGAGCGGCTTGATGATGCCGGCTTTCTCGGCGGCAATCTGCTCCAGCGTGTCTCCCAGGAGATCCATGTGATCATAATCGACGTCCGTGATGACCGAGACCTCCGGTGCAATGACATTGGTCGCATCCAACCGCCCGCCGATTCCCACCTCGATCACGGCGTAGTCGACCTCGGCTGATCGAAAGACGAAGAAGGCTGCGGTGGTCAGGAACTCAAACGGACTGAGCTCGACCCCCTCCCAGTCCAGGTAGACTTTGACATTGTTGCAGGCATCGACGAGCGCCTGTTCGCTGATGGGAGTCCCGTTGATCACGATCCGTTCCCGAAAGTGCCGCAGATGGGGACTGGTATAGAGCCCCACCTTCATACCGCCGGCCTGAATGAGCCCAGCGATCATCCGGCTGACGGTCGTCTTGCCGTTGGTGCCGGTGACGTGGATTGACCGATACTCCCGATCAGGACGCTTGAGTTGATGGAGGCACCGCGAGACGGCGTCGAAACTCACGGTCCCATCGGACGGCCGGCCCCGGAGGATGCAGGCCGTCTCGAGTTCACGCAGAAAATCCGTTACATCCCCATACGACGAAAAGGGAACCGCACAGTATGGAGGAAATTTGCTCGATGGTGTGTCCGACATAACCCCTCATTCCTGCTCGCGCCCAGTTGCGTGCCGATGCCTAAGCCAGGATCCCCTTTGGAGCGCCCATCAGCCGATCTCGGCGGCGGGCCGCCAGGTTCCCGGGCTTTCGTACCGATAGAATCGCTGCCCGGATGGCTCACAGGCGAGCAATAGCATCCACCCGTTGTTGAACAGGCGCTCCAGGAGTGGTTGGCGCCGGATGATGGCTTGGATCCGCTCACGCGGAGCTTCGATCAAGGCTGTCAGGCGCATCGGTTCGTGATAGGGGCGCCCCGCATTCAGGACCGTCTGAACCGGCAATCCCATACGGAGGTCACCCTGGTAGCCCGTCATCACTCCGATCCGGGCGGTCACGTTGTGATAGACCTTGCTCCCGCTCCCATAGACATCGGGATCTGTGGTCGAGAAATAGTACTCCATGTTGATCCACTGCGCCACGATCAGAGGAGCCGTCATGATGAATTCGAGCAACTTGCCGTCTTGATCCGAGGCATGGTCGTACGAGTGCAGGAACGAGCGTCCTCCCAGGTCGGCGCCTTGCGTGAGGGCACGGCTTCCAATGATGAAGAGGCTGTTTCTGGCGAGCCCCCATTCCGGACGCACTTGCGCCCAATCGAGGCTACGCTGCTCGACGTCCCGGACGGATACTCGAGGATCGGAAGGCGTCGATGATCCAGACAAGGCGGCCCAGCGTTCGGCCGCCGCGGCCATGCCGGCCTCCTGCACATCCTCCAGAATGTGCGCCAGCTCCTTCCGGTGCGTCGCCGGCACATCCTCCAGATCCGCAATCCGGAGCCGATCTGTGGTCGTGTCGTGCAGGGCCGGAACGAAATAGGTATCCGGAGGGATGGTGATCCCCCGGCGCGCCAGCACTTCTCGCACCCGCGGCCGGTTGGCGAGCAGGGCGAACGTCCGCGCGTTCGGCAGTCCGTGGCTACCCCCGCAAGCCCCACAGTCCAAGGCCGACTCATAGGGGTTGTTTTGCGAGGTGCTGCCGTGGCCGCAGAGCACGACGAGACGGGCGAACGAGCCGGTCAAGCCCATGAGCCGCAACGACGTCTCCACGTAGTACGCCTGTTCATTGAGCGTAAAGCCCGTCTGCGTGATGCGGTCGAGACGGGCCCGGGTCCATGGAGGCGTCAAACGGCAATCCCGGCGGAGTTCCTCAATCAAACCCGCCTCCTGTGTCGTCGTGAAGGCAAACAGGCGACCAAGCGCTCCCGCCTCCGATTCCCCTCGGTCGAACTCCAGCGCCTGCTGTCGAACGCGCTCCAGAACCTCAGCCGTCATGCCGCCGCCCGCCACATAGCCATGCTCCCGCAGCCATCGCGCGATCTGCAGACGCTGCTCGGTAGCCACCATGTCTTCGGCTTCCTTGGCTTCCAGCTTATCGACGGTCAGCGTGGTGGCCACCGGAGGAATCAGCTCCTGCCTCAACCACGCCGTGACACGATGGTACCAGCGGGGACACAATGTCTTGCCCAGGAAGGGAAGCATGAAAAACCAGCCGATGGCCTCCACCATGACATAGGGGGTGATCACATTGTGTTTGAGGTCATGGAACAGGTCATGCCCGGCCTTGGCGAGCTTCGCGCGCGTTTTGTGCCGTTGAACGCGCTCGACCTGATAGGTTCTCGGCACCTCCCGCACCAAATGTTTCGGCTTCAGGAGGACGGGGCACAGCTCACACTCATACGGCTCATTCAGCGGCCGATACGACACGGGTAGCCCAAAGAATCCGGCAAACCCATAGGTTTCGTAGCCGCCACGCTGTTCCAGGTGCCGCCGGAACACCTCAGAGCGCACGTCGATGCAGAACACGAACTGCGCCGTCGGGCGTACGGAGGGCCGGCCTGGTTCCGGAAGGGGCAGGTACGCCGAGACGAGTGATTCGAGCTTTCCAATGACCTCCCGCTGGTGCGCCAGTTCATAGGCTTCCAGCCACTTTCGGCTGCGGAGCCGCTCAGAAAACCCACGAAGCCAAATAAACAGGGTGGTCAGATCACCGGACGTCGTCGAGGGAATCAGATCAGGGCGAATCCCCACGGCCTTCGCCAGCCGCACCAAGAGGTGGGCCCATGCGGTGAGGGAGTCTTGTTGCCGAACCTGTTGCCACTCGTGATACCAGCGCCGTCCAAGTTCCTCCCACGCCTGGGCATCGGCGGACCGCCGCCTTCGTCGCAATCGTGCGGCATCCGCCTGCGCTTGCTTCGTCAGATGCCCCTTTACAAGACTCCGACGGAACCAGAGGGCATGGGGAAACTGCCTGGCATACTCCTGCACGGCTTCGACCGCCCCCATACACGCCAAGCTCTCGCGGCAGGTCGTGGCAACCAGTTCGCGTTCGTAGAAAAGCCGGACTGCCAGGTATTTCACCAGATCGATCCGATACGCCTCCTGCCAGGGATCGGCGGTCTGTTCTGCGCGCCATTTGATGAACCCCGTCCACCCCGGCAACGCCGCCAGGTGAAGGGCGAGGTAGTCCTGCCAGGCCGGTTTCGGCACGGTGAGCCGCTCAAGCGATTCGAGCAGCGCTTCCTCGGGACGGTCCGACAAGCGTTGAATCTTCCGTGACGCCCCTTCGATTCCGCACCAACGCAGGCCGAGGTCATACTGTGCCGCCGCTTTCCAGGCCCGGAAGAAGGTATCTTCCCGATTCGGCATCACCCACGTCGCCTCTCCCTCATCGCAGAAGGCGGCGCACCATGTGATCATCTGGCGGTCGATCCAGCCAGTGAGATCGGTCCCAAGCGTACGATCGCACCACGTCGCCATCGTTTCCTGATAAGGCCAGTCCGACGGATCGCACGGCAGGGGACACTCCATCTCGGCCCATGAGCCAGAAGACAGAACCTGCATGATCCATTGGGCGATCGCTTCGACGACGGCTGGATCCTCCCCCAACTCAGCTGCGACGGTGCTGGACGGCCCCCCCCCGCTTGGATCAGGCAGCCTGAGCCCCTCCACCATGCTCGCACGGAGCACGTCCAGCTGGGACACCCGGCGATCGCCGAACAGGATGGCTTTATCGGACACCAGCGGCTGTAACACGGCGTCCACGTTCCCAATGTGGATACGCCCCCTGCGGAACGCGTCGCGGAATGCCTCCTCAGTGAGATAGCCCTTGCCACCGAAGAGTTGCTCCCCTCGCGTCACCGCTGCATCGAAGCTCAGCTCCTCCAACCCCTGCAGAGGATTGCGAGAGATGAACGTCCGCATCGGCCAGAGCCGAGCGATGACTTCGCCGGCCAAGTTCACGTGTGACCGCAGTTCCATTCGCTGCGTTTCGGTATACGGCATCACGTTTGTCCTCCACCTGAGACATGTCGGTGTTCGACTCCCTTACATTCCGATACGAAGCAAAAACGAGGCCGCACGTGCCGCTCATCGCTTCAGGCACAGAACCCGCTGCTGGAGAAGGGGGCACGTGTCACCACCATCGAGCCACGACGGTCGGCGATGAGCGTTCAGTGGGAGCGACTGGTGCGCGGACACACGCCCGTGCGTGCCTGCACACGGTGAGGAGCATCCGTGACGGAAAGCACCAGTCGACGGGCTTCAGGAAGGAATACGATCGACAGGGCGAGCGCAGACACGCAGGAGAGGTACTTACATATGCCCCAGCTTCCGCAGCAACTCCATGCCGCGGCCGTCATCCTGCGCGCGCCCCGATCGTTCGGCGATCGTGGTCGTTCGCAGTTCTGAAATGATCTGGGGGATCGTTGACGCGCAGGACTTGGCGGTGCCGGTACAGGGTGCGCACCCAAGGCTGCGATAGCGGGTGCCGTCGCCCCGGTCGAAGTACAGATCCGGCAACGGGATTTGTTCCAGTTCGAGATACTCCCAGATATTCAGTTCGGTCCAATCCAGCAGTGGGTGCACGCGGATGTGCGAGCCGGTGGGAAAGGTCGTCTTATACTGGTCCCAGAGCTCCGGAGGCTGATCGCGGAAATCCCATTCGCCCTGTTGATCACGGACTGAAAAGTAGCGCTCCTTCGCACGCGTTCCCTCTTCATCCGCCCGGATGCCTAGAATGATCGCTGTCCAGCCATGCTGGGTGATCGTCTGTTTGAGCGCCTCGATCTTCAGCGCGGTGCAGCAGGTCACGCGTCCGGCTGCCGGGCTCATGCCGGCGGCAAGTGCATGCTTGTTCTGGCCGACGACCAGATTGAGCCGCCATTCCCTGCAAATCCGGTCCCGATACTCAATCAATCCAGGCATCTCGTACCCCGTATCGATGTGGGCAAGCGGAAAAGGCACATGACCGAAAAACGCCTTGCGCGCCAACCAGAGCAATACCGTCGAGTCTTTCCCCATTGACCAAAGCATGGCGAGCTCGTCGAAGTGTTGGTAGGCTTCGCGAAGGATATACACACTCTGGTCTTCCAACGCTCGGAGATGTCGCATAGGTGTCAGAGGCTACTTCGCAAATAGTGTTCCTCCAGGCGGTTGCACCCTCCCTTCTTTGCCAACACTCCCGGAAGCACGCATCGTTTCACGAGAAATCGCTGAAGACTCCGCGCAGCGTCTCATAGAACGAGCGACGACTCTTTCGTGCCCGCAGCCGGAAGCCCTGTGTGTGAATACACGGTCGGCACGAACCGTCGTGCAGCCTCGCACGGTGGCATGCAAAGGGGCTCCATTTACTCAACTGAGACCGAATGAGTGGGTTGCACAACATTTGACCCGGGAAAGCCGCGACAACGATGTGGTTACAGGCTCAGGCAAGCATTCTGTGCATAAGTCAAGGGAGATGTTCGGCCTTCTAAAAAATAATTGAGCTATCCACAGCGCGGCGGGAAAAAACCCGGTGCGGGCGAGATTTTTGAATGCTAATACATATGGGAAAAGCAAGGCCCACAATATCTTGTGGCTACGATGATCAGGATTCGCTATGCCCAAAAAATAGGCAACGAGGTGTCGGGCGTGATTTGGAGGCGCTCTGCTCACGGAAATCGTACGCTATCAACAGAGATATCCACAGAACTTGGGGAGACGATTTTTTGGCATTAATATACTAGGCTCATCATATAGAGAAACCGTGAATAACTGATGAAAGCAGAGCGGAAATTACTTCTTTTTTGGCTTCTTGGAGAGAGCGGGAATGGCAGACTTCGGGACGGCAACGACCTTGGACAGGGCGTTCGTAAACCGCTCAAACGGCGTTTGACTCGTCTGAGCCGGTGGGGTACTGTGCTGCTGCGATTTTCCGGACATGTTTCTCTCCGCTTTGGTGTTCGTTGGCGCGAACGGCCTAGCGTAAGCTACACCTTAGCACAGGGAGAAAATCATGTCTAACGTGACCGATATCCAGCATGACACAGATCAATGCGATGACCTACTCGGAGACGACATAGTGGAATTTTTTCTGCGCTACCAAGGGCCATTGCCTACTTGCTCGCGAACATCGTCAAGGACACCAGAAAAAGATGCCATCAGGAGAATCTTGTCGCCGCAATTAAAAGATTTTTGGGAAAAACATCCAGGCCTTAATGAACGCATAGCGGCCGCAGAGATCGTTGAAAGAACTATAAAAGGAAGAGGAATTTTTGATAAGGAAAGTGCCCCAAATAAATCACCGTGCTACCATGTTCCATTCAAGGGATGGAGATTCATACCATTAGTTGTGCGGGCGAGGAGATGGGTATGCGATCTAAAAATTACTTTTTTGCGTCGTCATGAGCCAGGCGACATTATCAGTGGAGGAGACATAGACAATCGCCTAAAAACCTTATTTGACGCGCTACGGATTCCAGGGAATGCTGAAGAAACCGTGGGCCAGCACCAAGGAGAAATTGACGATAAGGTATTTTGCCTTTTAGAAGATGATGCGCTTATTACTAGCCTGTCGGTTGATACAGAGAGGCTTTACGGTCCGGTTGACGAGTCATTATCTGAGGCCGATGTAAATATACTCATGCGCGTGACCATTAAAAAGTATAACCGTGACTTAGGTTTGGTTTGAACTGCGCCTCCCCCTCCCCTGCCTCTTATAACCATCTGGCTCTTCAGCCTTAGCACGTCGTTTGACCGATGAGTTCGCGATACTGAACACGCTTGCCTTGAATCTTTGACAGGGCCAGCATGAACCGCCCTTGATCGTTATCCTTCCGAGTATTGAAACGGAAGGATTGCTCATCAAGATAGCGGAACAAGTGGAACGGTTCAACGCTGATGTAGGTGCCTTTGATTCCCCGCTTTAGCAAGCTCCAATAGTTCTCAATGCTGTTGGTGTGAATGTTGCCCTGCACGTATCGCTCAGCGTGGTTGATAACCTGGTGCGCATATTCGCGGCCAACCTTCACATAGGCGTGAGCCTCATCGCTGTAGAGGTTCGATCCATGGACCACATGGCTCTTGATGGTCTGCTCAATCAGCTTGCCAGATGCGCGGTTGAGCATGGCGGTTCGGACTTCGCCCTTGCGCTCTAACATCCCCACTACCACGGCTTTGCGGAACGAGCCTTCATTCTTCAGCACCTTCTCTTGTTTGTCCTTGTGCATGTTGCGAGCTTTTCCGCCGATATAGGTCTCATCCACTTCAACTTCGCCCATCAACTTCCGATCAATCGACCCATGCTGTAGGGCCAAGCGAATCCGATGCATCATGAACCAGCTAGTTTTCTGAGTGACCCCAAGGCTACGGGCTACCTCATAGGATGAAACGCCATTCTTGGCATTGGTCAGCATCCAGAGAGCACAGAACCATTTATCCAGCTTGATGGGACTATCCTCGAAGATGGTCCCGACCTTCGCGCTGTACTGCTTCCGGCACATCTTGCACTGATAGATCGCCCGCGACTTCACATAGCCGTGTTCATGTGAACGGCAGTTGGGGCAAACCGGACCCTGCGGCCAGCGCATCGCACTCAGCAAGTCCTGACAGCGTTGCGGATCGGCAAAGTATTGGATGGCTTCTTGAAGAGTGGTTGGCAGGGTCGGATTCATGGGCTACCTCCGTGTTCGTGAGTCGGATTCTAGCCCCATTTCTACGATGTGTCAAGTATATTAATGCCGATTTTTTCTCCGTTCAGGGCATTTTCCTGATTGCAACGAATGCGCCTTTCCCCTAGAATGCGTCCCCATTTTCCCTCTCGAAGAACGGCCGCTTGGTGGGGTGAAGTCACTCTCCATCACATCATGATTCCGATCGGCGAGACCGCGTGGGGCTCCGATAGACGAAGATAGTTCATTCCTATCCCTGCAAGCCCAAGCATCAGACCAGGATGTTCCCACCCGTTTGGTATGCCACATTGCCATTGTCCCTGATGGGAACCCGACAACTGAAGTCCTTGGTCGCCAATGCTGCGAGCCCAGGCGAGATATTCTGCAGCCCCCAAGATCTGATACGCATACATAAGCAAATCGACAATGCTTCCCAGACCATGACAGACACTGAAATTCGCATCATAGCCCCACGTCGGAGACTGGTACTGCTGAAATCGGCGCAAAAACCTTTCTGCGGCATGGATTGCAGCGCCCACCTCCGCGAGAAACGTTTCACTTTTCGAAATTTCATAAAAACGCAGTCTCGTTAACCCGATACCGGCGGCTCCATGACACCAGAAGACTGGATAGGCCGCACCAGACGGTTGTTCTTGACCGAAGAACTCCGGTGTGATGCCGCGAATGTCCGCCCAATTGCTTTCCTTACGGCTAAACCACCCTCGTTCATATCGCAGTCCCTCGAGCGCAATCTCCCGAGGCTCTGGTGCCCCCGTGGCCGCATGGTACTCCATGAGCGCATACGCGACTCCGGAGGCGCCGTGTCCCATGCCACAGAGTGCGGGATCAAACGATCCATCGTCCGTGATACCCCACGCTCGTCCGGACATGCTTTGTCTCGAACTGGTGACCAGTCGTTGCGCGAGTTCCCCTGCAAACTCCACGAATGTTTTCTCACCTAACACTTTGGCAAACCACAAGGAAGCAACCAGAATTCCAGCCAATCCGTCGACGATATCGGTGCCCGGGGCACTGGACGAAGATCTCAGCCGTAACACGACTCTGTTTGCTAGAGAGGCTCCTCGTTCGATGAGGGCGGTGTTTTTTGTAAGCTGCCCCACGCGCAAGGTCGCGAAAGCGATGCCCGCAAGACCAGTATGCAGCCCGAGGCTGCCGTCTGTTCCACCCGACGTGAGCCAATGGCTCTGCTCTAGGGCTCCGTTGGCAGCTCTGAGACAACGAGCATCTCCGGTTCGTTTCCAGACTTCTGCCAAAAAAATGGCAATACCTGCGGTCCCGGAGTACAGCGATTCATCGACGGATCCATGGATGGTCTTCCAATGTCCGTGCATGAAGCGAACCTCATCCCCGGTCCACGTGCACACGTTCCCATTCCATATGGCAGAGGTGACTAGTCGATGGGCGATCTGCACAGCGACGTGCCGATATGGGCAGCGACTCCGTTGCACTGGCTGATGTTCCTTCGGAATCATCAGACAATCCTCTCGTAGTCAGGGCCTTGCAAAGACCCAAGATAAGGATGGGACAATCTGAGCCCTGCCTTCTTGAACGCGTCTGCAACGTATTGAATTACCGACGAATCGTTCAGCGCAGACTTTGCGGCGGCATGGTAAAGACCTTCTGCGACCAATCGACACCGATGCGTGCCGAAGCTTTCCTTCTCACCGGCCGGGCTTTCGGCCAGTCCCAAGCCATCAGCCAGTCGCTTTGTGAGCTTTGGCACCTCGGGACAAAGATGAGATGCGATACGTTGATACACCTCGCGGATCACCGGAACGAGTCGACGGTAGCTGTCCGCAAAAATGTACAGAACCACGGCGTCGGTCCGTTCGTAGCCGGCTGGTATGCAAGGCGCCTTCAAGCAGTACGGCTCTGTTTCTGGTATCAGACCGGTAAGCTCCCGTACAAGCTCCGGGGTTCCCGCAGCAGTCACGTTCCAGTACAGCCTCAAGAGTTGCCTCTGCTCGCTCTTCCATGCGGGAGAGGACGTTAGCCAATAACCGGGAGAGGCGGCGAGCGAGTCGCGTCGCGTCACAGCCCCGATTTCCTCGCCGACGGTGGGCAGGAGTCCCGGCCTGCCCACACTATAGTAGTCCAGAGGGGACAAGAGGCGATTCATAAGTCCGCGCTTGGCAACGATCCGCCCCTCGGGGGACACGCTTGCGACCCGCCAGCCGACTTCCCACCGGTAACTTCCGGCATGGCTCGCACGTAAGATCTCCACCCAGCTGCTGGTTCTTTCAAGCGAGAGATGGTCTTCCTTTCTCCTGGACGTGTGGGAATACCATTCCCGATAAAGATGCTCCGCCAGCAGATTGACTGATTCGTGAGAGCGGCTCTCATTGCTGTGAAGCTTCGGCGCCCCCCTTCGGGCGTTTGAGCATTGTGACGGGAAAAACGTGCGGGCCTTTTCTGTAGCCTCACGCAGAGCACAGACTACTTCCTGGGGCATCTCCATCGCATGCTTCACGGTACTTAGTGTGGCCATGATCCGCGTACGTGTCGAGCGAGCATGGGCAGTTCGGCGAAGCATAGTTCCGCCAGCCGCAAAGATGGAGGGGGAGCGGCATGGTCGTTGTCGTTCTCGATGGATTCGAAGCATAACTGCATCAGTCTTGCGCCAAGACAGAGGAGAAGGCGACGGACAAAGGCATCAGTTCCTGTTCCGATTTCGCGCGTGAGCGGGACATACGCCGATCCAAATATCTCCATCAATACCAAGAGTGATCCCAAATCCAATCTTCGCCCTTGCTCAGCCGAGTCAAGGGCAGTCGAGTTCGACTGGATCCACAGTCGCACAATCTCCTGATAGAACACTCCGGCGACGTCCCAAGCCGGGTCACCATATTTTGCGAGTTCCCAATCGATCAAGACGATGGCGGAGCGCTCTGAACCACTGCGTTCCAAGCAGTGTTCCATCTTAAGATCTCCGTGAATCAAACAGGGGCACTGCCACTCTGCCTGTATGCGGCGGAGCCCCCGCTGGACGCAATGATCCCCCTTTAACCATGACAACGCTTTCCCGAAGGTTGGTGGGCGCCACGCAGGGGTGTTCTCGAAAGCAGAGATAATCCAAGGCAGATCGTTGGGGAGGCGACTCTGTTTCGTGAAGGGATTCCGTTGATGGAGATGGCCGAGCACCTTTCCCAACTCTAGAACTGACTCATCCGACAAGGATGCCGCCTGCGGCGCTCCCAGGTACTCCATCGCAAGAACACCGCGAGCTGGATCAGCCAGGTAGCAGGCCGGCACGATCGATCGGGCGGCGGTGCTCCGAATCTGACGCAGGCCACGTAACTCATTACGAAGTTGAATGAGCCCCTCTTGTGAGCGAGCCTGTTTGAGAATCATTCTGGGGCGGTCGCCGACCATCAACGTTCTCAGTAAGAAGCGGTCTCGTGACTGATCATGAAGTGCCACTCCGTGCCGCACCACGTCCTGTGCTTTGAGGACTCGACGATCAATCAGAAAGGTGATCACTGCTGCGGAGGTCATGTGTGGCCCGTGTTGTGCGCAAAGGGTGGCGCTCAGCGGCTGTGCAGCCGTCTGAGCGCCACACGGATAGTGACGCTGACTTAGGTGTCCTGCGGAGGATCATCCAATGATCCTTCAGGCCACTCTTCTGTTCCCCACTGTTCAGACTCAGGTGTCTCTGATTCCTGAGGTGAAGCTGGATCGTACCCTTGTCCCCAATAGGGTTGCTCTCCTCCCGGGAAGAACCCGTACGGCACGCCGTATGGCGCCATGGGATAGGGCGGCCACGGACTCCCGCCAAAGTACCCCGGATACCAGCCCCAGGTTTGCGGAGGAGTGAACCCTGGCGGATTCCCGGGGAATGGCGGCGTACAGAACGCCGGTGCAAAGGTGGGACACCCTCCCAAAGTCGGACAACCTCCCAGTGTGGGTGGTGGTGGACAAAGTGGGATCAGCGTTTTCTTGAGGCACGCGGGACCACGCAATGTCTTTATCGGCGGTCTACAGTCTTTCAGGACGAAAGTTTTGCAGATGGGAGGAAGCACCGTCTTACACGAGACTCTCAGAGTTTTTATTCCGCAACCTGGCCCGACCAAGGTCTTGACGATCGGCGGTTTGACTTTCACATAGGCGGAATAGGCTTGGAGGATCCCTGCCCCGACATAGGGATCGAACCCGGCGGGACCGATATCCTTGGCGGAGTTTTTGATGGCTTGTTTACACGCATCCTGCGTGAGGGCAGGTTTCGCTTGTTTGAGCAGGGCCACGACTCCAGCGGCAATCGGTGTGGCCGCTGATGTTCCACTGTCGCTGGTAAAGTATCCCGTAAAGTGAGAGATGGATGCGAAGTCAGGCTTATTGGCATCCAGGGCGGCGGGCCCCTGACTGCTGTAGCCGATATATTGCTCGTTCTTATTGACGGCGGCAATCGTCATCACCAGGGGGTGACCATTCGCTCCCCAAATACTCTTCCCTGGACCTGTCTCACTGCCGCACCGGCCATCTGCGCAAGTGTGCCCGCAGTTCCCTGCCGCGAACAGGACTAGAATCCCTTCATTGATCGCTTCGACGACTTTTCTGGTGAAAGGATGATTGGGGTTCCTCGCGTAGGTCGCATCCCAAGACTCCTGAAAAATACCCCAACTGTTCGTGAGAACGTGCGGCGTTCCATTTGTCTGATGCTGCGTGATGGCCCATTGAAATGCTTGCAGCGCGCGGCTGATGGTACCGGGCGAGCCACCGCTTCCGGCGACTCGCAGGTCATAGAGTTGAGACTCAGGGGCCATTCCGAGCACATCGGTGGCACACATGTTCCCATGGTCGCCCCATTTGCTGCTCTCGGTCCCCCAATCGGCGGTCGGCCACCCTCCGATAACACGCGGGATCCGTTTCGGAGTCTCCCCGGCCTTGACGGGTCTGCCCTGCGCAGTGATCCCGCTGTCGACGACCCCGACCACAATTCCGGCTCCGCGAAATCCGGCCGCCCAAATCTTGTCCACCCCGAGGTACGTCGCAACGTCTGCCATGGTGCCTTTCGGTGTTGCGGGGTCGCAGTCACACGGTGGAATCGGACAGGGGCCTGCGGCTTCGTTTTTCTTGACCTCAGGATGAGGATGACTAAATTGAAATGGGGCGATGGGAGTGTCATACCACACGCCTGCCACCTCTGGTCGCGCGCGGAGCTCAGCCATCGCTTCCTCATTCCGAACCGTCCCCCGAACGATGATGGTTTCCGGTGTACTCGTCAGGCCCATCTCCCCGGTGGTTCGAAGAGGGACGGGCTCGAATTCTTCGTCCATAGCAAAGCCCGCCATGCCTACTTCCCGCATGGCACCCATTGCAGTGGCTCCTGACATCCCGGAATAATGCCGCATCTCCACTAGCACACTGAGACGCCCGGACTTGTCTGTTGGAACGGGACCGCTTGTGGCAAGGTGTCCACCGCCACCTGTTCTTTTCCGCTTGGCAGTCATTGTGTGTCCTCCCGGTGAGAACGAAGATTATGCAAACGGTGCAATGGGAGTGTCCGGCCAAACCTTGATCACAGCAGGATGTTGTTCCAGTGCAGTCAAGGCTTTTTCCGACCCGACGTGTATCCGAAGGATCACGCTGGGTTCTGTCACGACTCCCTCTGAATCTCTTGTTTCAGCCATCACGACCGGCTCATATTCTTCGTCGAGTGTGATTCCTTGAGCGTTGAGCGCCATAAACAGTTGTTTGGGATCGACCACTGATCTGTTGGAACGGCGAATTTCTACCAAATAAGATGCACCTGTCTGGCTCTGCCCATGTGCCGCATCCTTTGTTTTCTTCCTCTTCGAAGGTGACATACGTGACAAGCTCCCTTTCCTGAGCAACGATAGCCTCACTGTACACCCGCCGTTCGTTCCAGGACTACGTGAGCAGCATCCCCATATGTGATCGGATGCGCGAACGCCATGATCGTGCGGCTTGTTCACCTCCTTTCCAATAGCGCTCATCCCTTTCTGCCGATGGGCGTCTTGGACCGGATTCAGGAAGCAGCATCATTCATGCCGAAGTGCTCTTTTCATCATTCGATAAGGAAAAATACAGGGCTCCATGGTATTTAGCGTCAATCTGGTATTTGGGTATGGCTACTTAGATACATCGATGTTGTATCTAAATAGATTCTACGACGAATCGGATTAGATACAGATGCTGTTGGAGAAGGATACGCCGACGATGCCGGTGGTCAAAGCAGGAATGAGCGCAGGCCTCTCGGAGGTCCGGTCCGGAAATCCATCACAATCCTAGGGGCGATTTCGATGCGGGGATTGACCCAGAAGATCAGTTGTTCGACAGGGCTAGTCACTTTGGCGTGAGACGAGGTGGATCGCGCCCGCCTTGATCGCCGCGACGACGCGCATCCCTGTGGTTAAGCTGAACTCCTCGACCGTAGCCCTGGTCACCATCGCCACCAGGGGAAATCCGCAGTCGATCGTCACACGGGCCAAGGCTCCCAACAACGTGACGGCGCTCACCGTACCGGTCAGATGGTTCCGCGCGCTGCTGGCGGCGGCTAAGCCACGCTCCAACATCACGTCTTCCGCCCGGATGCAGACGAACACATCTGGGCCCGCGCCTTCCGGATTGAGGGCCATCAAGGCCGTGCCGTTCACGCCCACCCGCGCGATGCCCTCAGCCGACGAGACCACCCGCCCCTTGACGACCGTCTCCACGCCGACGACCCGGGCCACGGCCGCATCCTGAGGCCGACTGAATACCTCGATGGGGGTCCCCACTTGCAACACCCGGCCGGCATCGATGACCGCCATGATGTCCCCCAGGGTCAGGGCTTCCGCCCAATCGTGCGTCACGATAATCGACGGCAACGCCAATTGCTTCAGCAGACTGCGCAGTTCATCGCGCAACTGCAGCCGGGTCGGCACATCCAGCGCCGAGAGAGGCTCGTCCAAGAGCAGAAGAAGCGGCCGAGGCGCCACAGCACGGGCCAAGGCCACGCGTTGCTGTTGGCCGCCGGAGAGTTCTCGCGGCTTGGCCTGCTCCAACCCGCGCAGATGAAAGAGTTCCAGCATTTCCGCCACTCGTTTGGCACGATCCGCCGACGACAGGTGGCTCAAGCCATAGGCGATGTTGCCGGCGACCGTGTAAGTGGGAAAAAGCGCATAATCTTGGGCCATGTAGCCGATGTGCCGCCCCTGTGGCGGTACCCTGATGCCGGCGGCCGTATCTAACCAGGTTCGTGACACGAAGCGAATCGTTCCCTCTTCGGGCCATTCCAAGCCCGCAACCGAGCGAAGGATGGTCGTTTTGCCCGATCCGGACGGGCCGAAGAGGATCAAGACGGTCGATGCCTGGACGGGATACACCATGCGCGCCCGAATCGGCGGACGGCCGGGGAAGGTTTTGACGAGATCAATGGTTATTTCCGCGGCCATGCTGCCCAGACGTTCCGATTGACGGCATACACGGCCAGCAAAACCAGATAGGAGACGACCAATAGGAACAACGCCGTCTTGGAGGCGGCGGCGTAATTCAGCGCCTGCACCTCATCGTAGATATCGATCGACACGGTGCGCGTCGCGCCTTCAAGGTTTCCGCCGACCATCAACACGACGCCGAACTCCCCCATCGTATGGGCGAAACTCAACACCGCGCCGGTGACCAACCCGGCCGTCGATAAGGGCACGATCAGTTTGAAGAAGGTCGCGAGTTTGGACACGCCCAGCGTCCAGGAGGCTTCGATCAACCGCCGGTCGACTTGCTCGAACGCCGCGGCAAAGGGCTGCACCGCAAAGGGCAGGCTATACAACACGGAGGCCAGCAGGAGTCCCTCGAAGGTGAAGGGCAACGGATGGCCCACCACCTCTGCGTACAAACGGCCGAATGGACTGTGAGGCCCGATGGCGACCAGAATGTAAAATCCCAGAACGGTCGGCGGCAGCACCAAGGGCAGCGCCACCACCGACTCCACCAGAAATTTCCATCGCCGGCGGGAAAAACTCACCCAGTAGGCGATGGGTAGCCCCACGATCAAGAGGATCAGCGCCGTGAGCGCCGCCAACTTGACTGTCACCCAGATCGCAATCCAGTTCACACTCGTTCTCTCACAACGATGGTCCCGGCGCGCCATCACCGGCATGGTAGAAATCTGCGCTCGGAGAAGTCAATGCAGACTACTTGCCGATTATCACCTCCGTCGCTTTGATGGCCACGGTCACGCTGTCATTCACTTTCAATCCCATATTTTTGACGGAGCCCTCCGTAATCGCTGCCACAAAATCGAGCTGACCGACTTTCACCACCACCTCGGCCATAGCCTGCCCCTCGGTGATCTTGGTCACGGTGCCTTGGAATTGATTTCTCGCGCTGAGCTTCATGGATGCCTCCTTTGTGGTTCGGACTGATCCTGGTCAGTCGCCTTGTGGTCTCGCTCTCCGCCCTTGCACTCGAACTGGATCCCCCATCGTCTGCCGCGCTCTTCGTCTTCCGTGCCTTCGATCGTGCCCATGCCCGCACTGGTATACCCCTTGACCTCGCCTTCGCGTAGAACCCGCGAGCCGGCCTTGCACTTGGCCTGGATCGCGTCCAGCGCCTGCCGCCGATAGGGCGACCCCATCGCCCCCCCCCGATCTTGCTTGAAGATATACGTCACCACCCCACCATGCTCCGATTCCTGGCTCATCAGCACAGCCTCGGAACAACCGGCGATCGTCAAGGCCGCGCCGATGGCGAGGACGGAGGTCCAATTACTTCGGCAATGTAAATCCATATCGAGTCATGATCTCCTGGCCTTGCGGGCCCTGCATGAAGGCAAGAAAGTGCCGGGCCACATCCTGTTGCTTGGAGTGTTTGAGAATCACCGCTCCTTGCTCCAAGGGCGGATGGGCTTCCGCCGGAATCTCCCAGTACCCGCCGGCATTTTTCATGGCCGGCGCCAATGCCAGCGACAGCGCGATGATGCCGACATCGCAGGCGCCGGACTCGATGAACTGCGCCGCCTGTGAAATATTTTCCCCCAGCACCAGGCGGTCCTTCACGTCCGCATAAACCTGCGTATGCTCCATTGCGGCAACCGCCGCGCGTCCATAGGGTGCATGTTTCGGATTGGCAATGGCGATCTTCTTGATGGTCGGCTCACGCAGCACCATCATTCCTTTCGACACATCGAGCGAGGAACTCGTGGGCGCCCAGAGGACCACCCGTCCGACGGCATAACGATACAGCGAGCCTGGTACGGTCAGGCCCGCCTCTTCCAGCTTTTTGGGATAACCGATGTCGGCCGAAAAATACAGGTCGAAGGGCGCGCCCTGCTGGAGTTGCGCATAAAAATTCCCGGACGACCCGAGCGACAGCTTCACCTGGTGCCCGCTCTGCCGTTCAAAGGCCGCAATCACGTCCTTGATGGCGAAATTCAGATCGGAGGCCGCCGCGACAGCAATCTCTTCAGCCCGTACCGGACTGGCGGCGCAGAACAGCAGCAGACAAGCAGCGATGAGCCGTTTCATATTCGGTACTCCTTAGAAAAAGATTTGATATTGAACCCGGATGGCGTTTTCGATCAAGGTGCCGCCCACGGCGTCGAGCGGCACGGTCCCCGAGCCTGGAGGCAGGGGCGCGCTACGCCCGATGGTGTAGCCGCCAGTGCCGAACTGGGTATTGCTGTAGGTCACCATGATTTGATGATCGTATGTCCCGTTCAAGAACCAATTGAGCGACACATCCGCCTGCTTGATCAAGTCATCGGCGGAAGCGGTGTCAGGATCCCAATAGGCGTACCGCGCCGCGAGTTCCAGGGTCCGCGGGATGAGATAGTATCCGCTTTGCACGTACCAGCCCATGGCATTGCCGAAATTATGGGGAGCCGTCGCCGTACAGGCGGCGTTCATACAAGGCAACCCCTTGTCGTGCCGAATGACATTCTTGAAGTAGAACTCTCCCTGTAGCGAGAACCCCCGATACTTGAACACCCCATCGGCAGCCCAGGTGGAATAGTCCACGATGCCTAAGCCCAGCTGGCGGCCGTTGCCGAAGGCCGCCAGTTGCCGCCTGATGTTCAAATTCGCCAAATCCAGCCCGACGAACGCATTGTCGGAACTGGTGTTGACTCCGGGATTGTACGAGTACCCGCCACCGACGGCGAGTTGTGGGGTTTCGGAATAGGCGATATCACCTTCCCCATAACCGGGCCGGCCCAGGATGTTCCAATTCAAGCGTGCGACATACATGAGGCGGTCTACGTCGATACGCGTGTTCGCGTTCAGATTACGTTGGTTGGCGGGACAGCCCGCCGGCGAGGGAAAGGGATTACCACCCGTCTGTCCGCCGGGACAACCGACGGTCGCCTCCTCCGACGTAAAAGATCCCAGCCGGTTGAAGCTTGGGCCCGCACCGTTGAACACGCCGAGATAATAGTTCACAGGAAACAACTCTTCATCGTTCATGATCGTGATACCGATATCGCGACGGTCCAGCCCGCTCGCCGTGAACGCATCCTGCACGAGCGCCCGTTCCGCGAACTGCATCGAGGCGGTGGAGTTGATTTGCGACCGGTTGAAGTAGACCTTGTATTGGCCGAATTGCACGTTCGCCCAGGGTAAACGAGTATAGGTAAAGTTGACGTCGAACAGAGACAAGGATCCTGGCGACTGCGCGTTCTCCGCCGTCTCCGCCCGCATCTGGATATAGTACTTAAAGTCCGGATCGAACAGATGGCCCATGAAATACAACCGCAGCCGTCTCACGTTGAAGGATGACGCGCTGTTCTCCGAACGATTGGCCCGATAGTCGCCGAAGACGCCCAGCAACTCAGGAAAATTCTTGGCTTCGCCGGGATTGCGCCAGGCATCGTTACGGAACCGCTGGGTATACCGCAATTGGCTGCGAAAGCGGATTTTGAGGAAGAAGGCATTGTCGTTCATCGAGAGGTTGAATCCCCGGTCGTACCAGCCGCGAAAACTCGGGGACAGCAACTGGCTGCGCTCTTCGGACTCTTTCAGCACCTGGTCGTACTCTTCCTGAGTGATCATGCCGCTCTTGACCGACCGTTCGAGCAAAAGTTTGAGCGACGGGTCCATGCTTTCGACGAAGACATACTTGCCGTCCTTTTCCAGCAGCTTGCCGGACTCCGCTGCCTGCGCGAAGGTCACACAAGCGAATCCCGCGAACAGCGCGGCCATCATCAGGGCGCGCAAACCTCTCCTGTATGTGCTCATCACCAACTCCATGATGTCCAATTGTGATCGCTATGCGGATCGGTCAGTCCGAAAGCCGGCCGGTTATCAGCGCGGTCCCGTGCCGGCCTCTCCGGATTTCAAGAACTGCCGATACGCCACCGCTCTGGTTTGCTTGTCATCGGCGCCCCAGAAGCGACCTGGCTCGAAGTAGAGGATGTAATCTTTCGGTGTGGGCGGTGGGAGGGGGTAGTTGTAGTCATAATTGTCGGATTTGCGCACGGGGAGCTGCGTGTGAAAATACTCGATCGTGAGATAGAGATAGGGGTCGCGGACAGTCACCCATCCGGCAGTGGTGTCCCGGCCATACTCCGGGTTGAATCCGGGACCACGGATTTCGAAATGCGCCCGCTCGTCCGGGCCTACTTGCTGAAGCCCCTGTGCGAGGTGCGGCGCTAAGGCCTGGAGTTCGTCTTCTCGAAACAGGGGCTTGGGCGGCAACTCTTCCATGAACCAGCGTAACGGCAACCGTTGCTGCTCACGGATAGAAAAGCCCCGCAACAGGCTGACCATCTCCTCATTGGTCAGTTGCACCGGATGCGTATGGGCCTTGGAGTCGACCTCTCGTTGCACCTTCACCACCACCCGCTGATCTTCGTGCACCGTCCGCGTCGTATAGGGGAGCCTGGCACAGCCGCTTACCGTCAGGCTGGTGACCCCTCCCAACACGCAGGTCCAGAACACCATCTGCCTCCACAGACCTTGTCTCTTCGTGCGTCCCATCTGCCGCTCCTCATAGATGTCGATAAAAGGCCTACAAATTACACGATCGTTGCACCGCTGAGGCCCAGGATCCCGTGTGTGATCGGCTATTGGCGCCGACTCGAGGGCAGGCCATACCCTGCCTGGCGAACAATGGCCTGCGCTTCCGCGCTCTGTACGTAATCAAGAAATTCTTCGCAGAGGCTTCGATTGGGGCAGTACCGCTCCATGGCCATCGAATGCACAGTTGGGAGATAGCCTTTTCCCACCCTCGCCACGATCCGAACCCGCTCCTGCTCCTTCACCGCTTCATGCCCGAAGAGAATGCCTGCATCCGCCTGCCCGCTCAGCACATGGTCGAGGACTCCGCGCGAATCGGTCGCCACGTCGAGGCGCCCCGTGAAGGGTGCATCGAGCCCGAGCGCGTACAGCATGGCACCAGTTTGCGCCCCCAACCTGGTGTGCGACGGATCGGCCACGGCGAGGCGGCTGGTCCCGCGGCTCAAGGCTTCCAGCGAATCAGGCGCCTCGACCAAGGACTCCGGAACGACCAGGACCAGTTGCTCCACCGCATAGGATCGTTTCGTTCCCGGCAGGACATAGTATTTCTGCTCCAGCCGGGTGAGCACCTCGTCCCCGCCCGGAGCCACCACATGGATGGGGCCCCTGCCGATGAAGTATTGGCCGACCATGCTGTTTTCCATTCCCGCAATGGTTCGCCTCAATTCCAAGCCGTTATCGACGTACAGTTTTATGCGGACGTCAGGATGGGTCCGTTCAAATCCGGCACCGAGTCGATCGAGCACGCCCTTCACACTGGGCGAGCCGGCGATGACAAAGGTTTCCTGTTCAGCCAATGCAGAACCGACGCACAACAGGAGACTCACCCCAACAACTGTCAGAAGATTAAGCATGGTCGCCTCACAAAAGCGCCTTAGTGCGCGCGCAATTCATGCACGGTTCCGGTCTCGGTCATGTCGTACCCGCCGAGGGCGTCGATTTCCGTTCGAAACGAGCGACTGACCAGGATATTCATAAGGGCCTCGATGCCCGGGTGGTCCTTGAGATGCGCCTTCGGCACCACGAAGTCGTAGCGGGCTCGCTGGAGGGGAAGAAAATCGAGGCCGAACAGATTCGCCGCCGTCCGCACTCCGACGGCCACATCCGCATGACCTTCCGCAATCGTGCGAGCGACCTGAAAATGGGATCGCCCGATTCGGTCATACCCGCTGATCACCGCCGAGGTGATACCCGCCGCAGCCAATTGTTGATCGAGCAGCAAGCGCGCACCCGCCCCTGTTTCCCGGTTCATCAGGCCGATGTCGGGGCGAACGAGGTCCTCGACTCCATGGATGGATTTGGGATTCCCCGGGGCGACGAGCAGCCCTTCTTCCCACACCGCAAAGGTGATGACTAAATACTCACTGCCCTTGAGATGCCGGCGTAGGTACGGCAGGTTCGACTCTCCGGACTGCGCGTCCACGACGTGCACCCCCGCCATGTGTACCTCTCCCCGTTTCAGCGCGTCGATCGCGGCGGCGCTTCCGAGAGTCCATCCCACCACGCTGCAATCTTCTTTTTGTCGTCGAAGATAGTCGCCCGCCAAGAATACGGAAGGATCACAACCAGCCACGGCGATTTCCTGTTCGATAACGCGGCGGTTCCGTAGAAGCCGTACTTGAACCTTTCTGGATGGGTGCTGGGGCCGTTGCGATTGGTGGGAGCCTGGAAGGGTAAGTCCATCCGCAGGTACGGCATAGTTCATCACCTCCCCCAACTCGGCAACCGGTCGGACAATAAACCGTGAACCGACCTTGGCCACTTTCACACGGGTGTTGAGGTGAGAAGGTTTCATCGAGACCGAAGCTGCCGACCATTCACCCTCGACAATCTCCTCCTGAGGAAGCAGTCGGAAAAGGTCCTCCACACGACAGCCGAGAGCCTGTGCAAGTCGAAGGGCGACGGCGGTGGTCGGGAGGTATTGGTTAGTTTCGATGGCATGCACGGCCTGTCGGGTGATCCCGGCGCGCAACGCAAGCGCGACGCGCGTCAGCCCTTTGGCCTGTCGCGTCTCTTCCAGCAGATTCTGAACCGATGCCGAGTCCTCAACCTGCGGTGACTTCTTCATGTTCATGGCGGGCCATGAATGACAGAATACATTACATATGTCAACAGTAAAGTACACACGCAAAGAGATTGCCTCACGGAACAACAATTCAAGAGAATATTGTTGACAATGTTATTCAAGTCGATGTATTTCATTTCTTATCGGAATACTAGAGATTAGCAACTTACATTATTCACGCATTATTTACACCACCATCAGTTATTAGTCAGCCGCCCACACGGAGGATTGCAGAGATGAAGGCCGGAGCGCTATTGAGAATCGCCGCACTGCTTGGCTTCGTCGCCGCAGGGGTGACATCCGAGGCCCATGCGCTTGAAGAGGGTCAACTTGTGAAGAAGGACGGGAAGTGGGAGTACTATTCCGGTGAAGATCCCGGCCTGAAGTATCTGCTCCTCAAAGGCATCATCAGCCAGGACGAGTACGACAAGGGATTGCGGGTGTTGGAAACCAAGGAGCGCATCTCTAAACCCAACTTCACCATCGACGTGAACAACGGTCTCAACATTCGAGCCGGGGACAAATTCTTCCTCAAACTCCGACTCCTCACCCAGGTTCGTTACAGTCACAGCACCTACAATGAAGGGTGGGGAACCATCGGCGATTCCCGCAACCCGGAAATCCTGGGCGGCCAGGTCGAGTATCGAGCGATCCGGAAACAGAGCGACTCCAATCAATTCAGCGTGCCCCGTGCCCGCCTCCAATTCCTGGGATACGCCTTCGACCCAGACTTTCGCTACAACGTCTCCTGGGCGTTTGACCAGACCACCTGGGATCAAGAAGGCGGCAGCGGTCGCGCCGGCCTACTCGACGCTTACATTTCGTCCTGGCACATTCCCTGGCTGACCGTTCAGGCAGGACAGCAACGGGTCTGGTTCAATCGCGCCACCATCAGTTCGATGGCTACCTCGACCTTTGCGGACAACCTCATCGTCCAGAATGCCTTCGCGGCCAATCAACAGAGCAGCCGTGACATCGGCATCAGCATTTCGAGCGATGAGGACCAATACAAATTCAATTACGCCATCGGCATCTGGGGCGGCGTCGGCGCCAATCTCGCACGGGAAGGCACGGCGGTCAGCCAAAACGTCCTGCCGCAAACCGGCACGCCGGGAGCACCCGGCGCCTCCACCACCCGAACGTACAACTACGACACCCGCTTCATGACCGGCGAAATGATGTACACCGTGCGCCTGCTCTATAAGATCGCGGGTAATCCAGGATACGGCCAGGGCGATATCTTGAACTCACGCACGCTGCAATCGGCCATCGCCTTCGGGTATGCCTACAACCCGGCCCAAAACTATCTGAGTTCCACCCGGTCCGACATCGTCGAACGGGCCTATCGGCAACGGGTCACCAAGGCCTATAACGGCCGGCTCTTGGCGGGTGGCATCTGGGATTTCCAAACCTATGAGGCCGACTTCATCGCGAAGTACCAAGGTTGGTCGTTCCAGGCCGAGGGCTACTACCGGCACCAGCGCGTCCGGAACCCGAATAGCGGCACGAGCCCCTTCGACCTGAACACTATCCCGCCGGCGCAATTCCTGGGCCCTCCCGTCAACCTCGGTCAAGCCTACGGCTGGTATGCACAGATCGGGAAGTACCTCATCCCGCGGAAGCTCGAACTGGCCGTTCGCTACGGTTTCATGGACCCCTCCACGCAGCAGGTCAACGACCTTGTCAAGGAGTTCGGCGCGGCCATCAACTATAGCTTCGACGGCACATACAATAACCGGCTCGTCATCGACTATTCGAATATCACCCTGGGTAGCGGGGGGCGCGCTCCCGATCGGTTTCCCTTCGAGAGCGAGCCGGGCTTCGGGCGCGACCTCATCGAAAACCGAATCAACGTCCAATATCAGTTCTTTTTCTAACCCGTCACAACGGGTCACCGTGACCGGAGGATGAGCATGCAACGCGAAACGAAACGATTGAGGATCGGGCTGGTGGCCGGGCTTCTGCTCGCCACAATCGGGGTAGCGTCGCCGGTACAGGCCCAGTCTGAGACCTTGACCATCGCCGCCGCCAACAGCTTGAGAGACGCGCTGCGCAAGGTGCTCCCGCGCTTCGAAGCCGAACATCGTGCGATCAACGTACGGGTCATTTACGGTCCCTCGCAGACCCTGCGCAAGCAGATCGAAGAAGGCGCTCCGGTCGATGTGTTCCTGCCCTCACTCTTCGAGGAAATCGACCAGCTAGAACAGAAGGGGTTAGTAATCCAGGGCACCAAGCGGGCCTTCGCCGGCACCTCGCTGGTCTTGATCACCGGCACCGTGCTGCCGGCACCGCTCCGGTCGATTCATGACCTCGAAACCGTCCCGGTCCGGCGCATCGCCATCGGCGATCCGAAAACGTCGTCGGTGGGCAAGGTCACCGTACAATTCCTCAAACACAGCAAACTCGACTCGACGTTGAAGTCCCAGTATGTCTTCGGCGAACATTCGCGCGCTGTCTTGGATCTCGTCACGAAGGGAGAAGCCGAAGTCGGCGTGGTCTATCGTACGGATGCCGTGTTCAACGAGAAGGTGCAAATCCTGGATACGGCGCCTCCCGAGTCTCACCAGCCGGTTCGCTACGGCGTGGCCGCGGTGTGGACGGCAAAAAACATTTCGGGCGCCGGCGACTTCATCGAGTTCTTGCTGGCGCCGCAGACACAGGCACTCTTTCAGGAATACGGCTTCGATCGAGTCACGGGAGACGTCGGGCAGGTGCAGCGGCAGGAGGTGAACCCATGAACCGTAGAGGACACACAGCATCGCAACCGCGTTCTTGGACAGGACGTCTGACGCTCGGACTCGTCGGACTGGCCCTGGTCGCCGGTTGCGCCGGCGGACCGACCACCCCGCCGAAGATCATCTATCAGTCTGGCCTGAGCGAAGTGCGGGTGGAGCAGGATCCGGACTCGATGACCAATAGCCATCCCGCCAACCTGACGGCGACCGAGGTCGGCACCCTGCTGCGCGGCGTCCGCGCCTGGGAACGGCGGAACTTCATCCATCGGCTCTTCGTAGGAGAAGCAGACCGTACCAGAGCCTTCCGGAACGAGGAGATCACCGTATTGGCATCGCCGATGGCCAAAGCGCTGGCGCAGACCGGCCCGGCCGAACGGGTCTACTTCCACCTGAGCCATGCCACGGACCAGGGAGATGAGGAAACCACCACGGGGTGGATCGCCATCCGTGGGTCCATCCTGCACCTCACGCTGACCGGAGTGCACGATCGACACAGCCCAGGGCCGGACATCAGCAAATACGACCGGCAACTCCCGAACATTCCCGAGGCGTCGGCCGCGCACGACGTGACCTTTGAACCGGAGGAGTTTCTCGTCACGGTGCGCTCCGGCGCACGGTTCTTCGCCCCGGATCAGCGGGAGGAATTACAGATTCGGTATCGCGAGGCCCTCACCGCGATGCCGGTGCAACCGGGCTTGGATCGCGGACACGAAGCTGCCCCGCCCAAACCATAGGACCCCTTCGGCCTCACCAGGGTGCAGCCCCCCTTACTAGCACGGGGGAGGACGCTATGGTACGGTAGGCCTCACACGAGGCTCCATGCGCCGCCTGCACGACCGTACGATCGGACAACAGTTCTTCATCGCCTTCGGTGTAATCCTCATCCTACTCGGCCTGAGCCTCACGGCCCTCCTGGTGTATCTCAGCCGGATCAACAGCTATGTCGATCGGCACAAGCGCATCACGGTACCGGCGATCGTCACTGCCGCCACGATGCAGCGCACCGTGTACGAAATGGATCTGGCCCTGCACCGGTCGATGGATCAGCGCGATACCGACAAGACCGGGCAGGCACTTGCCCAACTCACCGCTCACGCCGACCGCCTGCATAGCTCGTTGGAGGTCTACCGGTCCACCCACGCCGCACGCACCCACCCGATCCTGTTCGGCATGCTGACCGAGCACGAGCGGATCGACCTTGCCGATCAAGAAGATCGCGCCATCACGGACATCGATCAAGCCCTGAGAGAATTGCACGGAGCCTGGAAGACAGTGTTGGGCAACCCGGCTGATAGGGTCGTCGTCGACCGGTTGTTCTCGCGGTTGATGGAAAGCTTGGACCAGTTGGTGCGGGTCCATTCGGACATTGATGCGGAGATGAAGGTGGAGGGCGACCTGCTGTTGCGGGAAGCCAGACTGATCGCCCTGGGACTTGCGGCCGCGCTCGGACTCGTCATTACCGCGATCTACCTCTCGGTGAATCGCCACATCGCCAAGCCCCTGCAGCGCTTGTCGGTCACGGCCGACCGTGTCGCCCACCACGACCTGTCGGCCCAGTTCGAACGATGGCCCAGTCAGGATGAGGTCGGCACGTTGGCCTCGTCCCTCTCCTCTATGGTCACCAGCCTGCGGGAACAGACGGCGGACATCGCCCGCAAGACCAAGGAGCTCGAGGCCTTCACCTATTCGGTCGCCCATGACCTCAAGGGCCCCTTGCGGGAGATCGAGGGATTTTCGTCGTTGCTCGAAAAACAGTTTGCCGAGGGCGAAGACGCGCAGACCCGCCATCACATCGACATCATTCGCCGTTCGGCATTACGGCTCACCCACATGATCGACGCGCTCCTGAAATATTCCCGCATGGAGCAGCAGGACCTGCCACGGCAGCGTTTCAACGTACTAGAGATGATTACCACGCTCCTCGGCGACCGGTTCAGCGCGAGCCAGGGGCCGAAACCCAAGGTCCTGGTCGAACTGCCGTACGCAGATCTCTACGGCGAGCCGGTCAGCATCCGGCAGGCCATCGTCAACCTGCTCGACAACGCCACCAAGTTCTCGCGTCGCAGCCCCGCCCCCACCATCACCATCGGAGGCACCCAGACCGGACACGAGCGCGTCCTCTTCGTCCGCGACAACGGCATCGGGTTCGACCCCTCCCAGGGAGAGAAAATCTTCGGCCTGTTCGAGCGGCTGCACGCGCCGCAGGACTACGAAGGCACCGGCGTGGGGCTGGCCATCGTCAAACTCGTCATGGACAAACACCATGGCCGCGTCTGGGCCGAATCGACCGAGGGGGTGGGCAGCACCTTCTACCTGGCATTCCCTGAACGGGCGGACTTCGCCCGGCCTTCCCGCCCGGTGGTGCCTTCGGAAGGCGGTCGCTAACCATGCCGTCGCTGCGCACCCTCATCATCGACGACGAGGAATTCGTCAGGCTCGTGGTGAGCCAAGCGCTGCGCGAAGAGGGGTGCGAGGTGCAGACAGCCGCGAGCGGCCAACAGGGCCTTGACCGCCTGAAGACCGAGTCCTACGAATGCGTGATCACCGACCTCCGCATGCCCGGCCTCGACGGGCGGGCGGTGTTGCGCTGGGTCAAGGAACACCAGCCCGACGTGGATGTGATCGTACTGACCGGCCATGGCGACGTGAAGGATGCCGTCGCGGCCATCAAGGACGGCGCCTGGGACTTTCTCATCAAGGACATTCCCTTCGACGGCGCGTCGGTGAAGGCGGCGTTGGCCAAATTGCGCACCCTGCGCATCCTCCGTCAGGAGAGTTTGGCGGCCCGGCACGGCGGATATCGGCAGGATGCGCTGGTCGAGGGTGTGAGTCCGGCTTGGCGCGCGCTGCGGAACCACATCGACCACGTCGCCCCCTCCCTGGCGCCGGTGCTCATCCAAGGGGAAACCGGGGTCGGAAAAGAAGTCGTCGCGCGGCTATTGCATGCGCGGAGCGGACGAGCGGCCGGTCCTTGCATCGCCGTCAACAGCGGCGCGGTGAGTCGTGAGCTGCTCGAAAGCGAGTTGTTCGGTTACGAGAAGGGGGCCTTCACCGGCGCCACGAACGCGAAGCCCGGCCTCATCGCCGCCGCCGACGGCGGGTCCCTGTTTCTGGATGAGGTGGGCGAGATGCCCGGCCCCATGCAGGTGAGCCTCTTGCGGTTCCTCGACCGGAACGAATATCGTCCAGTCGGCAGCACGCGCACCCTGCGAGCCGATGTCCGGATCATCTGCGCGACCAACCGGGACTTGCAGGAACTCGTGTTGCAGGGAAAGTTTCGCGATGATCTCCTCTATCGGATCAACACCGTCACCCTCCGTGTTCCGCCGCTACGCGAACGGACGGAAGACATCCCGGCGCTGACAACCCACATCTTGCAGAATCTGCGCATCCCTGGCATCACCACCCGCACGCTCACCCCCGAGGCGCTCACATGCCTTTCCGCCTACCGGTGGCCCGGCAACGTACGCGAGCTACGCAACATGATCGAACGGCTGGTCCTGATGGGTTCGAGTCGCGGCCCCATCGCGCGCGAGGAGGTGGAGCAGGTGTTGCCTCGATTGTCCGCCGTGGCCCTAGAAGCTGACGCCACGCAGCGTTCACTCGATGAGGTCGAGCGCCTGCACATCGAGCGAGTGCTCGCGGCCTGCCACGGCAACAAGACCAAAACGTCCCAGATCCTCCGCATCGACTACAAGACCTTACTGGCCAAACTCAAGAAATACGAGCTCGGCACCTGAGCTGATCGAGAGGCGAACTGCGCCGGGTCACCATGCCAGCTGGATGGCTCACCCCCCTGCCCTATCGCTTCTGTTTGGCACGGGCAAGCGCGAGCGCTAGGGCGCCGACCGGTTGAGGAGTACGGGAGGCCTGGGTGTGATGGTCGGGAGACGACCGGCGCTCACGTATCGCAGGCACAGCGTCCGGCCTCTCATCCAGCCGCATGGTGAGCGAGATGCGCTGGCGCTTCTGATCCACGTCCAGCACCTTCACCTTCACGATCTGGCCCGGCTTCACCACTTCGTGCGGATCCTTCACGAACCGGTTCGCCAGCGCCGACACATGGACCAACCCGTCCTGATGGACCCCGATGTCCACGAAGGCTCCGAACGCAGCGACGTTGGTCACGACCCCCTCCAGCACCATGCCGGGCTGGAGGTCGGCCAGCGACTCAATGCCTTCGCGGAACGTGGCGGTCTTGAATTCTGGGCGCGGGTCACGACCCGGTTTCTCCAACTCCGTCAGGATATCGCGCACCGTGGGCAACCCGAAGGTCTCATCGGTGAATTCGGCGGGAGCCACCCCCTTCAAGGTCTCCGGCCGTCCCATGACCTCCTTGATGCCCTTGCCGAGGCGCGCCAGAATCCGCTCCACCACCGGATAAGCTTCGGGATGCACGGCGGAATGGTCCAACGGATTGTCGCCGTCGCTGATCCGTAGAAAGCCGGCGGCTTGCTCGAAAGTCTTGTCGCCCAACCTGGGCACCTTCAAGACCGCACGGCGGTTCGGAAAGGGCCCGTGGCTGTCCCGGTAATCGACGATGTTCTGGGCCAATGTCCGATTCAGGCCGGACACGCGCGCCAGGAGCGGCGCGGATGCCCGATTCAGATCGACCCCGACCGCGTTCACGCAATCTTCCACCGTGGCGTCGAGCGACCGGGCGAGCGCGCGCTGGTTCACGTCATGCTGATATTGACCGACCCCGATCGACTTGGGCTCGATCTTCACCAACTCCGCCAAGGGGTCCTGCAACCGCCTGGCGATCGAGACGGCACCGCGCAGACTGACATCCAGCGCGGGAAACTCGGCCGCGGCCAAGGCCGACGCCGAATAGACCGACGCCCCCGCTTCGCTCACCACGAGCTTGGCTAACTTCCGATCCGGTTTGCGTTCTGCCACCAGTTGCACCACCTCGGCGGCAAACTTATCCGTTTCTCGACTCGCCGTGCCGTTCCCGACGGCAATCAACTCGACTCCGTGCCGCAGCGCGAGATCCACCACCGTCGCGAGAGCGTTCCGCCACTCATTCTGCGGCTGATGGGGATAGATCGTCGCCGTTTCCAGCAGCTTCCCCGTGGCATCCACCACGGCCACCTTGCAGCCGGTGCGCAACCCAGGATCGAGGCCGAGGACGGCCTTCGGTCCGGCTGGCGCCGCCAGTAACAACTCATGCAGATTCCGCCCGAAGATCTTAATTGCTTCGGCTTCCGCCGCTTCCCGCACCTGCAACAGCAGTTCGGTGCTGAGGTGCAAATGGATCTTCACCCTCCAGGCCCAGTGACAAACATCCGCCAGCCACTTGTCGGCCCGCCGTCCACGTGCTTCGATCCCGAAGCGCGCCGCAATCAAGGCCGCGCAGGGATGGGGCACGAGGACCTCTTGCGCTGCATCCAAGCCAAGATCGAGCCGCAGCACACCCAGGGTCCGTCCGCGAAACAACGCCAGCGCGCGGTGCGACGGAATCGTGCGGATCGGTTCCTGATAGGCATAGTAGTCGCGGAACTTTTCTTCTTCCGCCATTTCTTTCCCCGGCACCGCCGTGGAGGTCACGATGCCCTCATTCCAGAGCTTGGCGCGTAGGGTGGCCAACAGATCGGCGGTCTCCGCAAATCGTTCCACCAGAATGTCGCGCGCACCTTCGAGCGCCGACTTCGCATCCGGCACATTGACGGCTTCCACGCCTTCGGCCGCCGGCGTGACCTTCACATACATGGCCGCCTCCTGCTCAGGGTCCAGCGTGGGATCGGCCAGCAGCGCGTCAGCCAATGGCTCAAGCCCGGCCTCGCGGGCAATCTGCGCCTTCGTGCGCCGCTTGGGTTTATAGGGCAAATAAAGGTCCTCCACGGCCTGCTTCGTCGCCGCCTGCTCGATAGTGCGGCGCAGGTCGTCGGTTAGCTTGCCCTGCTCCTGGATCGAGGCCAACACGACCATCCGTCGCTCTTCCAACTCACGCAAATACAACAGCCGCTCCTCCAACGCGCGCAACTGCGTATCGTCCAAGTTGTTGGTCGCCTCCTTGCGATACCGCGCGATGAACGGTACCGTGGCGCCGCCGTCCAACAGGGCCACAGCCGCGGCGATCTGCGGCGGTTGCACGTTCAATTCCTTGGCGATGAGGCCCACAATGCGCTGCTCTGCTGCAGGGGGAGTTGCCGGTGCTGTTAAAGAAGTCATAAGCCTGTGTGGACTTTCCGAAGCCGCACGTGAGGAGGACCTGTCCGTTGAGCCTCAAGCGCGCTTTCATTGAGGTGGTGTCAAACCCTACCGCCCATGAAGTTGCGCAGAGAAACTAACAAAACAGCGCGGGAAGATCCAGGTGAATGGCACCGACACATCGAGCCCTGCTACGAGATCAAACCTCGATCCATGCTTCCGGACGTGGGATGCACGCTGTATCTTTTTCGATAACAGGCGCGATTCGAGTAGATACAGTGTTCCCTTCGGTTCTCCGCCCGCCGAATACACGTATTTACTATCAGCTGGCAAAATAAACGCAATTTATTGAGGCCCTCCTTGGCACAGGGTTTGCGCCTTGTACCGCCGATCGGCACTGAAGGATTTTCAGGCCTTTCCCCTCCTGCCCCTTTTCAGTACCAACGAATTGAGGTAGGGGAAAGCGACAATGCTAGCGGTCAGTTCGGCCTTCGGAGACCTGCCATGCAACCCCACGCGTTCGTCGCCATGCCGTTCGGCGTGAAAACAGACAGTGACGGAAAGGAGATCGATTTCAACCGGGTGTACGCCGAGCTGATTCGACCGGCTCTGGAAGCCGCCGGCCTGGACCCATTTCGGGCCGACCAAGAAGTGCGGGCCGGTGACATCCGCACGGACATGTTCCAAGAACTCCTTCTCGCCGACGTGGTCGTAGCAGACCTCACCCTGGACAATCCCAACGTATGGTACGAGCTGGGCGTACGGCATGCCTTGCGCGCCCGCGGCGTCGTGCTGATTTGCGGCGGACGAGTGTCGACCGCCTTCGACCTCTACACAGACCGCAAGCTCCGTTACAGCGTCAAGGGTCGCGGACCGGATCCCGGCACGGTTGAGGAAGATCGGAAGAATCTGTCCTCCATGATCAAGGCGACGATGGAGTCGTGGCACGGCCGCAAGATCAGCCCGATTTATCACCTGATGCCCAACCTTCAGGAGCCTGATTGGAAATCACTCCGCATCGGTGATGTACAGGAATTTTGGGAACAGCATGCAACATGGGAAAGCCGCATCACCTTGGCCCGCAAGGCTGGGCACCTCGGCGATATCCTGGTGCTGGCCGACGAAGGGCCGATTGCCGCGTTTCGAGCTGAGGCCTGGATCACCGCCGGCGAAGCGCTGAGGAGGGCCGAGCACTTTGGTTTCGCGTTGGAACAGCTCGAACGGGGGCTCGCCATCGAACCGCACAACCTGAGAGGCCTCCGGGAGCAAGGCATCTGCCTGCAACGGCTGGCCTTGGCGGGCAGAGCCGGCCATTCATTGGATCGAGCGCGGGCCCACTACCGCAAGGTTTTGGAGGTGTACCCCGACGATCCGGAGACCTGGGCGTTGCTCGGGCGCGTGGACAAGGACGCGTGGGTCGCCGCCTGGCACCAGCCAGGTCGGACAGCTGAGCAATGGCGTGCGGACGCGACGGAGGAGGATGCCTTACTGCGCGCGGCCATCGACAGCTACGCAACGGCCTACCGGCGCAATCCCAACCACTATTATTCCGGCATCAACGCCCTCACGTTGATGCATCTGCATCGAGACCTCACACACGACGACCGCTACGACAGAGAGATGATGACCATGGCCGGGGCCGTTCGGTTCGCCGCCGAGCATGAACCGAACGCACACTCATTGTTTTGGTCGAACGCAACGCGCGGTGACGTGGAACTGCTGGTCGGAACACCTGACCTTGTCAAAGCCGCTTACAAGGAAGCGGTTGCAAAGAACGACAAGGATTGGTTTGCGCTGAACTCCTCTCGCGCGCAGCTGCAATTGCTCAAGGACCTGGGCTTCCGCCAGGACAATGTCGAAGCCGGGCTCGCCGTTTTCAACCGTGCCATGGAAAAACTGACCCCTCAAACGCGCCGGCCACCGCGACTGGTGTTTCTCTTCAGCGGCCACATGATCGACAGGCCGGACCGACCGACCGCGCGTTTTCCAGCGGACAAAGAAACGGTCGCAGCGCAGAAACTCGCCCAAGCATTGGATCGACTGGGCGCAGGACCGGATGACCTCGCGCTCGCCCAGGGGGCCAGCGGCGGCGACATTCTGTTTCTCGAAGCCTGCAGCCAACGACACGTCCAGTTGCAATTGTTGCTGCCGCTTGAAGAGCCGGACTTCATCGAACGCTCCATCCTTCCCTCTGCCGGCGGCGACAAGTGGCGCGACCGTTTCTACGCGATCACGGCAAGCCTGAAGGACGAACCACGCATCATGCCGGACGAACTCGGCCCCCTGCCCACCGGCGTGAACCCCTTCGAACGCTGCAACCGGTGGCTGCTCTACACAGCCCTCACCTACGGCATCAATAACGTGCGGTTCCTTTGCCTCTGGGACGGTGGAGGCGGAGACGGGCCGGGGGGCACCGCACATATGTACCGCGAGGTGAAGCGCCGAACAGGACAGGTGACGTGGATCGATAGCCGGACGCTCCAGGACCTCGCGGGCGGGGGGCGGAAATGAATGCGGCAGGATGGAAACGGCTGATGGATAAAATTCGGGACAACAATGTCGTCCCGATCATCGGATCTCGACTGCTGGTTGGAGCCGACGGGCAGACGTCCCTGCAGGCTCAAGTCGCAACGCGTCTTTTGCACAACTATGGCAAGAAGCCGGAAGAGATTTCACCCTTGCCTTTTCGTGAAGTCAACGAGGTGGTCTCACGCCTGAAGGGGACCGTCGATTTGCAAGACCTTTACGACGACGTCTGTGGAGCGATCCAAGCCATCACGAATGCCGAACAGTTCATGATACCGACGCCCATCCGGCAGCTGGCGGAGATTGCCGACTTTCGCCTCTTCGTGACCTTGACCCCGGACGACCTGCTCGCCCGAAGCCTGAGACTACGCTGCGTCGTGAACGAGATCGTTCACTCGCCCAATCTCCCGACCAGTGAACGAAAGGATCTGGTCACCGAGTGGCAGAACAATCCCGGAGAGGTCAATCTGTTGTACCTGTTCGGCAAAGCGCGCTCCGCGCCGATGTTCGCGATCCACGACGAAGATGTCCTCGAATATGCCCATGACGTGATCGCTCACGGCCGCCAGACGCTCGGCGTATTCCTGGGTGAGTTGCAACAACGCAGTTTGTTGCTGATCGGCTGCAACTTCCCCGAATGGTTGAGCCGGTTTTTCCTTCGCGCAACCAATCAAAAGCGGCTTTCTGAAAACTATAGGCGTTCCTGGTTGATCGAACAGTTGAAGCCGGAGGAAAGCTTCACATGCTTTCTCAGCAGTTTTGGAACAGGCACCGAAGTGATTTCAGAACTTTCACCGGTTGAATTTGTCGCCGAACTACACAGGCGGTGGATGAACGATCATGGAGCGACGGCTCAGGAACCCGAGCGCCCGGCTGACGAGACGGTACCCCGTAGAACGATGTTTTTTATCAGTCACTCCAGAGAGACGGACTTGCCACGAGCAGAATCTCTGTATCAATCACTACGCAGGCTGGGTGCGGCCGAAAGCGAGGTGTGGTTCGACCGTAAGAACATCGAACCGGGGCAGGACTTTAAACGCCGTATTTTGGAAGGGATCCGAAACTGCCGGTATTTTCTAGCGCTGCTTTCCAGGTCTTGCAACAGCCGAAAAGAAGCCTTTGTATTCAAAGAATGGGAACAGGCGGACGATCGCCTCCCGATGAACCGCCCATTCCTTCTCCCGATCATTGTTGATAACGATTTCGAACCAGGACTCTATACCGCCCCGCTTGTGCCGAAATGGAGAGACGAAAGGCATATCGATTTCGCCCACGCACCCGAAGGCGTACCGGACGAGCGCCTGGAGGCGACACTGAAGAAATTGGTGCGCGTAACTCGATTGGAAGGCCCGTCAGCATGACTGTCTTTTTTGAAAACGAGATCCAACTGAATGCTCAGAATCCGTGGCCCCCCAGCTTGGCCGCGTATCCAGAAGGTGCTTCCGATTTCTTCTTCGGCCGCCCCAAAGAAGCGGCTGAATTGTTTCAACTCATCCGACTGGCCCCCTTGACGGTTGTCTATGGGAAATCGGGACTGGGGAAGACCTCGCTCTTGCAGGCCGGCGTCTATCCGCTGCTGCGGGCGGAACACTATTTGCCCGTCCATGTGCGATTTGAATTTCGCGATGTCGCGAGGGATCCACCGCTTCAGCAGGTCATGCGACGGCTCAAGGAAGAAATGGAAAGCAAGAAAACGGAATATCCCGAGCCCCGCAATGAAAGCAGTCTGTGGGAATACCTCCATCGTAAAGATTTTCAAATATGGAGCCATGACAACTTTCCCCTTACTCCGGTCTTGGTGTTCGACCAGTTCGAGGAGATCTTCTCACGCAGCGGCGGCAATGCCGAACTCGTAAGGCAGGTCTGCGACGATTTGGCCGATCTTATCGAGAACCGCATTCCCGCCGAGATTACAAGGCCGTCGCTGGATCTTCTCTCCCAGCGTTATCGCATCGTCCTGTCGTTTCGTGAAGATTTCCTGCCCGAGATACGGACCTGGGAACAGAAAGTACCGTCGCTGCTCCGCAACTATTTGCGACTGAATCCGATGTCGCGGGATCGCGCCATTGAAGCGGTCACGCGGGCCGGGAAAGAAGTGCTCGACCCGGATGTGGCGCCATGTATCGTCGATTTGGTGGGAAAACGAGAGCACGCAGCAGACACGGCAACCATGCCCGAAATGGCCATTGAGCCGGTGCTGTTGAATCTCTGTTGTTTCAGGCTCAATTCTAAACGGGCCAAGGGTGCGAAGATCGACAAGACACTTGTGGAACATACCGGACAGGATATTTTAGACGAGTTTTACCGAGAGGTGCTCGAGGACCCGGCGGTACACGGCCCACCCGATGCGGCACGGTTCATCGAGGAATACCTGATCCAAGGCGATCACTTCCGCGGCGACTACCCAAGAGACGAGGCACTCAACAAACAGTTACTCACCGAGGGCCAATTGGCCGCACTCACAGACAAGCACCGTTTGTTGCGGATCGTGCCCCACCCCGACAAGAAGAGCGTGGTGGAGTTGATCCATGATCGCCTCGTGCCCGTGGTGCAAAAGGCCAGGGACGAACGGAAAATCAAGCAGCACCAAGAGGAACAGGAACGCCTGGCTAAGCTGGCCCAGGACGAGCGGGATAGGGAGCGGGCCAGAAGCGAGGAATTAGAAACCCAGCGTGATGCGGCTCGCAGTAGCATCAAGCTTGCCAAAATCCTGGCTGCTGTCATAGTCCTCGCCATCTTCGGGATTGGACATCTGCTTTGGGACAAATGGGAGCAAGGAAAGAAGCAGGTAAGAAAGGATGCCCTTACGGCAGTGTCCATGGTCGCAGCGCGCCTCGCAGAGGGGCGCCAGGCACTCGGTGCAGGCATGGAGCCCTTGGAACAGATCATGTATCAAGGGCTCGCTACCTATCGATTGAGTCAAGGTGATCGTGCATTGTCGCAGGTTCGATCCACCAGCCTGACCTCACTCCATTCGGTCTTGGAAGCCTCCGGACGTCTCCGCAAGGCCGTGACGATCGACGGGCTAGTCCCCACACCGGCTCTTGCATACAGTCCCGACGGAAACACCCTTGCTGTCGGAGGAGAGGATGGCCTGATCCGTTTGCTCGATAGTGAAACCTATCAGGAAACCGGCAGATTGGATTGTGGACAATACACTACTGAATCCGTCTGGTCCCTCGCCTATAACAGCGATGGTACGCGCTTGGCAGCCGGGTATTCTACAAATGACTACAAAGCCACAGGGAGCGGTGTAGTCTGTGTCTTTGATGTATTGCTGCACAAAAAACTACATCGGTTCGAAAAGAGTAACGCGGGTACCATCTATAGCGTGGCCTACGGTGGACGGCCGGGAGCGGAGTTTATCGTCTCTGGCGGAAGCGACGGCATGTTACGACTATGGGACCTCAAGACCGACAGGGTTCTTGAGTTACGTCCGAAAAAGGACGTGATTTCCGTTGCCGTGGCAGTCAGCTTGGATAACCATTGGGTGGCTTCCGGTGGGGACGACGGTATCATTCGGCTGTGGAATCGCAGCAATCCAAATGGACAGCCGGTGGAATTGACGGGGCACAAGGACATAGTGGAGCAAATCGCATTCTCACCCAAAAACCAAAATCTCCTGATCTCCGCAGGGGATGATGGATTCATCACGGTCTGGAATATCAAGGAGCGCTGCATTGCACAGAAAAGCAGGCGACAGAAGGCAAGAATTTATGGAATTGCCGTCAGTCGAGACGGACTGATCGCCGCTGCTGGTGCGGATGGTAATGTCCGGCTTTTCCAGTTGAAGAACAACGACAGGACGTGCAGCAAGCCGGCGGGGAAGAGAACATCGGCGACAGTAAGCCGCCCAACGGAATTTGATGTGATCGATGAAGGCGTGTTGCTCGGGCACGGAGGGATCGTCATGGGGGTAGCCTTCAACCCAAGGGGAACCCGTTTGTCCTCGACCGGACAAGATGGATCGATTCGCATTTGGGATAGCAAGACCCCTGGGTTTTCGCTTGCGCAATTGAAACTGGGATTCGATGCGAAACAGCCCTCTCCGGGACCAGGCAATGTAACGACCCTCGCAATTAGCCCCGACGACATATTCATCGCGGCGGGAGACGAGCAAGGTGCCATACATCTGTGGAAATCATTTCATCGGCCTGATTTTGAGCCGATCACTTTACCTGCGGATCGGCATTGGCAGGCGCATGACCAAGCAATCCGGGGCCTGGCATTCTTACGAATCGGCAATCAGTCGGTGCTTGTGTCCGGAAGCGATGATGGCATGGTCAAGCGATGGGACACGGCATCGCTCCAGACCATCGGCCCGGATATGGCGGATCAAACTGACCCTATCCGTTCGATTGCCCTGTCGCCAGACAGCAAGACGCTCGCCGCAGGCAGCAGCGATGGCACGGTCCGCCTTTGGAATGTCGAAACCGGCACAATCATCCGACGGCTTGAGAAACCCTCCTATGCACAAGGGGATTATGAACTCTACACCGTTGGCTTCACCGGTGACGGCCACTATATGGCCGTGGGAGACAGTTACGCCGGTCTGCGCATTCTGGATGTTGATAAGCCGGAATTCGAACGAATACTTCAAGGACACACAGATCCGGTCAAGTCCATTTCCCATGGCGGAGGGAGATGGTTACTTTCAGCGGGAAAGGACGGCCGCATCCTGGAGTGGCAGAAGAGCGCCCTTGAACATCCGACGATCGGAGGCTTAAAGAAGCGTGATGAATTCCTTTGGCGACTTGGATTCCATGACTCGACGCCGGTTCCGCTCTCGTCGATTGATACGAGCCGAGATGGAGGATTAATTCTAATCGGAGGGCACCAGGGGCGAATTGAACTGTGGGATGGGGACGACCACGTGCAGATCTCCACACATTTTCTCGGCCATCAGTCTCGCGATATTCAGGCGGTGGCAATGGCTCCTGACGGCAGCTTTTTTGTAACAGCCGATGAAAGGACCGTTCTTCTCTGGCCAGGACCTCATCAGTGGGCCGACATTATTTGCTCAAAACTCGGCAAGAACATGAGTGCTGAACAATGGCGTAAGTGGGTGTCGAAAGATATACCTTACGAAATTCAATGCCGCGGCTTGCCGCTGTCCGATGAGCGATCATAGCCGCCCGAGGAACCATTCGATCGAACACATTCGAGGCATCCAGATGGTCGGGGCCACCTTGCCATACAAAGCGTGAGCCTGGACCATCTGCATCCTTTTTAAGTCTGCAACGCCTGATTCGTGGAGCGACAAAGGAATGGAACCCGTCGATTTATTCTACAGCTATGCGCACGAGGATGAGTCTCTACGGGATGAACTGGCCGGACATCTGAAAATCATGGAACGGCGCAAAGTGATTCGTTCATGGCATGATCGACGTATTGTCCCAGGACAGAAGTGGGATAGGGAGATTGATGCGCAGTTGGAGGCCGCAGATCTCGTGCTGCTCCTCATCAGTGCGGATTTCATTCGCTCTGATTATATTTGGGGATACGAGCTTGAGGTTGCCATGAAGCGGCACCAGCGCGGAGAGGCGAGCGTGATACCGGTGATGCTTCGCTCAGTGGATATCACAGATGCCCCTTTTGCAGCGTTGCAAGGGCTGCCGACCGACCTACGGCCCGTGACCTCTTGGCCGAATCGCGATGAAGCCTGGACCGATGTCGCCAAGGGTATTCGGCGTACTGTGGAACAGATCCAAACCAAGTGGAGCCACATGCCTACGATACCACCACAGACGCCCCCGGCACCGAAAGCGCCCCCCATTCTGAGCAGCAAACTACCTCTCGACCTGTCGAGGTTTGAGGACAAAACCAACCCCAGCATTGCAAAAGCAATGGCCGCTGATCCACTCCTCGACCGTGTCGTGAATGAATTTTCAGCGAAGGTCACGGAAGCTGCCAAAGCCCGTGGGGTTCCTGCCCTGGATTCGGCTCAGGCCGAACCATACGCGCGCGCGCTGATTGATGCGCCGGATCAGAAACGTATCCTCTGGGTCGATAACCGTCCCGATAACAATCGATTTGAAACCGCCGCTTTGGCCAAACTCCAAATCGAGGTTGTAGCTGTAACCAGCACAAAGGCCGCGTTAGCACGCCTGGATAAAGATCCCGAACCGTTCGACCTGGTGTTGTCGGATTGGCAACGGCCGGAGCTTCATCTCGATATGGTGAGCGCAGGGATTCATCTGCTCCGTCAGTTGCGAAAGCGCCATCTGACGGTACCAGTTGTGTTCTACCACGGCAGTTTCGATGAACAGGAGCGGGTCACGCGCCGAGAGTTGGCAATCCGTGAAGGGGCTTTCGGCGAAGCCGTCCTGCCGGATGAACTATTCGCCTTGATCGCCGCCGCACTTGAAATGGGATGAACCACCCCACATTCCTCACAGCCCGTTCTTATAGTCCGCCTGCCGCCAGGCCTCGTAGATGACGACGGCCACGGCGTTGGAGAGATTGAGGCTGCGGCTTCCCGATACCATGGGCAGACGGATGCGCTGGGCCTCCTCGACGCTCTGGAGGATCTCCGGCGGCAGTCCTCGGCTTTCTGGACCGAACAGGAAGACATCACCGGGCCGGTAGGCCACAAGGTCATACCGTTGCCGGCCCTTGGTGGACACGGTGAACAGGCGGCGACCCGCAAACGATGCCGCGCAGGCGGTCCAGGTTTCATACAGGGCGATGCGGGCAAACTCGTGATAGTCCAGCCCGGCACGCAGCAGCTGCTTATCCTCCATGGTGAAACCCAGCGGTTTGACGAGATGCAACCGAGACCCTGTGTTGGCGCAGAGCCGAATGATGTTACCGGTATTGGGGGGAATCTCAGGCTGGTAGAGGATTACGTCAAACATGCCCCGCCCATCCAAATCTCTACCATATCCGTAGAATCGGTATTGAGCAGGTCGCGGGTTGCTGTCGCGACATTTCTCTCACATGAGACAAGGAGGTCGACATGCAGAAGGGCGCGGTCCGGGTCGTAGCACGAGTGCTAGCGAAGCAGAACAAGGTCGAGGAACTCCACGCCATCCTGCGAGGCCTGTTTGGACCGACCAGGAGAGAAGCAGGGTGCCTCTCGTATGAACTCCTGCGCAACGAGGCAGACCCGACGGACTTCACCTTTATCGAAACCTGGTCTAGCCGAGCGGCCATGGAGGCCCACCTGACCAGGCCCCACGTCCGGCAGGCCGCCATGCGGTTACCTGAACTCGCGGCGGCGCCGCTCGATCTCCGTTGTTATGCCAACGCCGAATAGGCCGAACCTCAAGCCTCTTGCGCCGCATCGGAATTCCAGGCTGAGACGACGAAACGCAGCTTGCCGCTGATGCCGGGCGTAGTCCCGCTGTCGAACGGTACGGCAATCTCCGCCTTGCCGCTTTTGAGGCTCTTGTAATCGATTTCGCTATCGGGAAGGCTCATGCCCTGGTTCTGCCAGGCATAGGTCACTTTCCACCGGTCGCCCTTGTTCTGCGGCGGCACCATTTCGACGAGGATGGCGTTCCGGAACAGGTAGCCGCCCTCGTAATGTTCATTGATCCAGAGCTTGCGATCGATCTCATAGTCCGGCACCCGCACGCCGAGCGACATGCTATAGGCCAGCGAAGGTTGCTGTTTGTTGACCCTCGCGCGGTTGGCCAGAAACACGGTCGATAGGAACTGCGACCCGTGTTTCTTCGGCGCCGTCGACCACTCCTCATGCGTCAGGCAGGCGACCGAGTCTTCCTCGGCGGTCCGGCGCGTGAGGAACCAGAGTTTGCCTCTCGGGGAGGCCAGCACCTCGAACTGGTACAGGGCATTCACCTTCCGGTCTTTGTCGGCTTCAGCCTGCACCGCGGCGGGCAAGCGAATGCTGTCCACATCGACCCAGATATCCACACGCACGTCGCCGAATAGGAAACGGGTCAAGTTCTGGTACGCTTCTTCGCTGTTCACAATACCGAAGAATCCCGAGTGGGCTCGATAGGCAAAGGCCTTGGCACACGGCATGCCGGGCGCGCCGGATGGTTTGAGCCCCGTCAACGTCGCATTGTCGATGCGGACCAACCCGTCGCTGCCATGGCCGGCAAAGGTTCGCGAGATCCCCAATGCCACTTCGTAATCCATGCGGTTGGTGCCGACCATGCAGAAGATGCGTTCCGAGGGGAAACAGTCTTCCGGCATCCAGGCGACGCCGTCGGTCTTGGCATATACCTCCTTCAGGTCGAGGTAACGGGCCATTTCCTTCCGGTTGAAGTTGTTCATGTCGGCGGCACTCAACCAGGAGGGGACATTGATGCCGGCCATGTCGATGCCGTTGTGCGGCGTGGCGTAGGTAAAGAACTTATCGACATAGCGGCGGGCGTTCTTCTTGTCGAGCTTCGCGTTCTGCAGGAGACCGCGGCAGACCAGGCCGCCCATCGAATGGGCGACCAGATAGCAACGGAAGGCGTCAGGCGTCACGCCGTTGTCCGGATTCCCGCAGACGAGTTCCCGCACCCGCAGAATGAGTTCACCCAGCTTGGCCGAAAAGACCTCGATCGGCGGAGTTTTTCCCAAGCCGAGCAGGCGCGACGCCTCATCGTAATATCGGTAGACGATGATGGATCGGCTGGAAAGTTTGTTCTCTTTATCGGCACTCCACTCGGGATCGAGAATGTCGTACCCGTCTTCATACACATCGCAATAACCGAAGTCGGAGGCCAGCCGCACGACCGGTGACTCGAAGATATACTTGCGCGGCTGACGGTCCTTTTCCGGCACGGCACGATAGACGGTGGATCCCAGGTTGAATCCGCAAAAGGGATCGGCCGTCGTCTCGTCAATCTCGCCCGACGTCATGGCATACCCGCGCACATAGATGATCGGATGAAACGGCGTATTCTTGTTCGGCATGGTTGTCCCCTCTGGTTACGATCGCCCAGGGCGCACAGTATCGGTAAAGCGCGCGGTGACCTCAAGATAAAAATTTCACCGCGGGCCTGTATCCATTCGGTTGCCACCGTATCGCATCGGATACGATCCCTACGGGATTGACAAGGGGTCATTTCACGCAGGTCCGAACATCCGCGCGCCGGATGCCTCGCCCGCTCATGGCATGGTTATTGATGAATCATCTCTCCATCCAACCAGGGCCTCGCGCTCGGATGGCGCGAGCCTTCCCGGCCGAAGCCACACACAAGGAGGTAGGTCATGTCGAATCTGGACGACCGCATGTGGGCGATCATGCCGTCGCGGAGGTCATTTCTTCAACGGATGGGATTGGGTGTCGGGGTGCTGGGCGCGAGCCTGTTCGGCGGCCTGGCGTTGCCGGAGTCGGTGCTGGCCGTGTGCGAACCACCGGGCAATCCCGGCACACCCAAACCGTGGCGCAAGGACTGCCGTATGATCCTCCCGCGCCGTCCGGCCAGCACCTTGAGCGCGGCGGAGATCACACAACTCAAGGATGCCTACAAGGCCATGCGGGCCCTCGATACCAGCGCCCCGAACGACCCGCGCGGTTTCCTGCGGCAGGCCAACGTCCATTGTTGGTACTGCGGCGTGGGCACTCAGGTCCATTTCAGCTGGCAATTCTTCGCCTGGCACCGCGCCTATTTGTACTTTCATGAGCGCATTCTCGGGAAGCTGATCGGCGACATGAATTTCCGCCTCCCCTACTGGGACTGGGATACGGCGAACCACCGCAAGCTCCCCGGCGCCTACACCGATCCGAACGACAACAGCAATCCGCTGTGGAACGGCACCCGCAGCATGGACCCGACGGACGAAATCCCGGAAGAAGATGTCGGAGAAGACGTGATGGAGGCCGCCCTCACGGCGGACACCTTCACGGAGTTTGGCGGCACGACGAGCAGCAGCGGCATCCCGGAGGGAACACCCCACGGCGCGGTCCACGTCGATGTCGGCGGCGACATGGGCTTCTTCGATTCAGCCGGGAAGGATCCCGTCTTCTACGCGCACCATGCCAACGTGGATAAGATGTGGTCGGACTGGAACAAGGCCTCGTCCACCCATACGAACCCGACGGCTGCCGCCTTCTTGAACCTGACATGGAATTTCTACGACGAAAACAAAGTGTGGCGGTCGATCAAGGCCTCGCAGGTCCTGAACCACGACACCCAAATGCGCTACACCTACGGGCCATCGAAGTTCTTCGAGCAGCTCCCCTGCCTCCTCGATTGGTTCCCCATCAAGACCGACTGGCGCATCAGCCGCACCTTGAAAGTGACCGGACCGATGCGTGCTAAGATGATGAAAACCGTCGACCAGGGCGGGCGAGTACGGCTCCACCTGAACGACCTTGCCGTCCCCTTGGAGAAGAGCGCCGTGTATCGACTCTACGCGACTCCCGAATCGGCCAAGGCCGATGAAGGACCTGGCAGCAAGGGTTATCTCGGCACCGTTGCGGTGGTGTTGAACGATCGGGAGCGCCGGCACCTGTCCAAAAACGCCAGAAACGTCGCCGTCACGCTCTCTGCCGCCAAGCTCGAAGCCCTGAGCGGCGCGGTCGGGCCGGTGCGCCTGGCTCTGGTCGAGCGGGGCGTGAAACCGGAGGCCAGAAAAATCATTCCGGTGCGCGCGAAGGATGTGCAGTTCTCCACGGCTGAGATCGAACGCGAGGAACGATAACCATGTGGTTGGCCTCCTGGCTCATGGGCCTCATGACCCTAGCCGCGCTGACGGTTCAGGCGGAGGAAGGGCCGCACCGGTTCTCCGTGGACCTGCCGACCGGATGGCAACAGGCCTCACACGTCCGATTGGTGCTTGAGGGCATGACGGTCAGAGGGGGGCAGCCTTTCAAACTACGGGCGGCGGTGATCGTCGAAGGAGCAGAGCCGGTCTTGCTGGGCTCGGCGGGCATCGTGGGAGACCGGTCGATCGGATCGGCGCTGCGGGGCCTGCCGACCCTGCTGATCGACGTAACGCGCCCCCTCGGCTCACTGGCCGAACACCTGGCTGCGAAACCGACCCTGACCATCCTCATCGAAGCGGTCGACGGCCGCAATGTGCCGGTGGGAGGGCTCGACTGGTCGGTGCAATCAATCCGGCTGGAAAGGGGCGGGCGCAACTAACGGAACTGCCGCGACAGGCTCAGGGCAGGATGATCGCCTGCTCGGCATGACCGATGGCCTTGAGACTCTGCTCGATGGCATCGACCATCGGCGGGGGACCGCACACAAACACCACTGTGTCAGGACCGGGCGCGGGCAGCTGTTGCCGGAGCATGTCTTCCGTGATCCTCCCGCTCCCCTGCTGCCATCCGGCCGGCGGATCGCCCAACACATGGTAACAGTGGAAATTGCGATAGTCGCGCCGGTTCCGTTCCCACTCCTCCTGGAAAATAATGTCAGCCTCGGTCTTGTTCGCATAGAGGAGGAACAGTTCCACCTCCAGACGCTGGGTTAAAATCCAGCGGATGATGGAGATCATCGGGGTGATCCCGCTCCCTCCCGCCACGAGACCGACCCGCTTCGCCATCCCGTCCGCCCAATGCCCCCCGGAATTTGGTCCGCTCATCGTCACACTGTCGCCCACCTTCTGCTCGTGCAGATACTTCGACACGGTGCCGGTCTCATAGCGCTTCACCGTCAACTCGAAATACCCGACGGTGCCGGGCATCGAGGAGGGCGTGTAGGGCCGCTTGACCGTTTTGCCATTCACCGTGGCATGGACATAGAGGTGATCGCCGGGCAGAAAGTCCAAGGTGGCGCCGGGAGGCAACTCAAAGCGGAAGGTGCTGGTGTCGTGGGTATCGGCGGTGACGGCCGTAATGCGGTAGGGAATGGGCTGTTTCGTCTTGATGAGGGTGACTGCGTCGCCGACCATGACGCATGATACGGATTCCCGCTGTCAACCGCAACGCCCAAATCGTTAGGCGGCCGCCGTCTGCCCCAACTGCTCACGGATGGTGTCGGCGAGAAACCGATATTGCTCGGCAACGGCGGCGAGCTGCGGATTGACGGCAGCCGCCTCCGTCGGTTTAGCCGCATGCTGATACTTGCGCGCGGAGATCTCGTAGACCGAGGCGAGGTGCGACTGAATGGACAGTTGTCGAGCGCAACGGCGGCCAATCCAATCGTGCAGGGGACGAGTCGACAGGAGGTGCAAAATGAATTCGGCTCGGTGTCGGCTCGTGTGTGCCGCCATCACCGCTTCATAACCCTGCCGGGCGATGCACTCCCGCTCTGCGGCATGGGCCTGGTAGTACTCGGCCAGTTCCACCGCCTGCTCGGCGCAATCCCGCCCATAGACCACGCAGTGGGTGCGATCGATAAACAGCTCATCGAACCCGTTGTCCACCCGTTCGGTCAGCAGCAGAGCCCCGCAGGCCATGGCCTGGAACGTTCTGAAGTTGATGTCGTCCGCCACCGATTGGTTCAACACCATCATGGAGCGATTGAACGGCTCGCAATAGGCGCCGGATTGTACTGTCAGCGGGTAACGGGCTTGGATGCGTGCGACCAATTCCACGCGCCGAGGATTCCAGGCGGCATTCATCGTTCCCACGAACGTCAAGGGAACCGTCCGTTCCAACCCCAAGACACGGTCCTCCGACACGTTACAAAAGAGCGGTCCCCACGCGACGACTTGACGATCGCCGTCGGCACGATAGATCGGCAGCCAATTTTTTTGCGCCACTAAGATCACGTCAAACACTGCTGCGTAGGAGCGATGCCAACGCGCATGGAGGTGCGAATCGATCGCATACCACACCAGCGGCACCGGCAACGACTCCAACCCCACGATCTTCGGTTGGATGCTGTCGTCTCCCAGCAGAACCAGATCGGGAAACCACTGGGGCGGCAATTGCGCCAACAACGCATGGCGGCTCATCACCGTGCCCGGCAATACGAGGTCTGCGCCCGGCGCATGGGCCGCCCAGATGACGTCATGGCCCAGGGCCTTGAAGTCCTGGCGGAAATAGGGGTTGCCGAGATGCAGAATTTTCATGGTCGAGACGCAGTCGTGCTTGTCCAATAAATCGGTACACGCACCGAGAGACTTGAGCCGGCCGACCGATCGCGGCCCCGATCAGTCAGGCTGAGTCGGCTGAAAGGGCCCCGCCGGAACCTTTCGAAGCCGAATGGTCCAGAGGCCGCGACAGAGGAGGAACCAGGCCAAGGCCGGACCCCAAATCCACAGGATTTCGCTTCCTATGACGTGCAGGCCGTACCGGCTGAAGAACTCACCGACACCGACAGGCGACACCAGCACCGGACGCAGGGGAAAAAAGTATCGTGTGGGATCGAATGGAGCAAAGAAGGCGACACCCAAGCCGCCGCTGGTCATCGCATCGAGGAGCCCATGAGAAGCCGTGCAGGCCGCGAAATAGCCCGCCAACCACAGACGCAGCTGCGCCGGACGGTCACGATAACCCACTGCCGCCACGGCCACGCCCAGCAAGAGGGCAAAAACCAGGGAATGGGTCATCCCGCGATGGCCCCACAAATCACCGTAGGCAATCCCTATGGAAAATCCCAGCACATCCGCGTCGGGCAGGATCGCGCACAGCGCCCCGATCCAGAGGACGCGCCCGTCGAAAAGACCGTTGGGAACGGCACGGCCCAACGCGAGCGCCACGACGGCATGGGAGAAGGCCGAGGCCATGGTGTCGGGCGGCCTCCCCGTCACTTCGGCGCGGTGAGCGCATCCTGCGCCACGTGGCCGCTCATGGATTTTTTCGTAATGTTGTGCTGGATCTCCAGCGCGATCACCCGTGCGAGCTGGTCGACCGACAGGGCTCCCATCGGCAACCCTCGGCTGTCTGGATAGAAGGGATCCTCCGGCGCGGCGGTTCGATAGGTGTTGATCAACACCGCCGCCGGCTGAATACGTTGGGCCCCAGCCCCCACCGACACGGCCTTCTCTTCGGGCAATACCCTGGTGCGCGTCGCCCAATCCCGCTGCTCGACCTTCACGAAGGCGACGTTCCAGACCTTCCCGTTCAAGAGGCTGCGGACCGCCTTGGGGGTACGTTCCAGAAAGGAGGGCTCGCGCACGATCATTTGCAAGGCCTCGCGGACGCGAATGTCATACCACTTCATCGTGGAATCGGGCTGCGTCGGGGGCACGAGGGTGCTGGTGCCGATTTCGTAGTGGGGCTGACCCTCTAGGCTTTTCTGCTCATCCACCGTGCGCAGGTACGTCTCGAAGAGGGATTGCAGAAGCCGGACGCGCTCATCAGCCGTGAGCGAAGAGATGTCCTGGTCGGTGCGAATCGGGGCACCGGCAAGATCCCGCTCCATCGAGAGGGTCTTCGGCTTCTGAGCCGTATCGGCCTTACTGACCACCCATTGAAACTCGCGCGCCAGGACCGGCGCCAAGAGGTCAGGCCGGTTGAGGTACCCCTGCTCCGTCAGGTGCGATGCGCTGATCAGCAGATTGACTCGACCAGGCTGCGTGGTTCGCACGACCAAGAACGGAAAGGCTTTCCCTTCCTGATTGACCACGGTCGGTTCGATGATGACCTGTTGCAACGCGTCCTTTTTGAGGCTCTCGTCGAACCGCGGAAAATCCTGGCGCCGCGCGAGCAACAGCGTGACAGTATCGACGACGGTCCGTACGGCCGCTTCCGCCTGGCCTGCCTCCAGGGCCACCCCGCCGGTCGCCTTTCCCGCTCCCAGAAACACCCGAAAGGACGCACCGGAAATGGGGGTTCCCTCCCCGATGACCTCGTGGCGCACCGCGCCTCCATGCCGCTCATGGCCCTGATGATTGGCTTCGGCCATCGGCAGGAAAAGGACACACGATATAGCCAGGCAGGCGCCATTCCGCAATAGCGAGGACAACGGCATCGAGATCGATCGTGGGTTCATGGTTCGCTCCTCGTCCGCAGCACCGGCAAGACCCGACATGGACATGGGTCTCGACATTGTACCGTGCTCACGCTGCGGGAGAAATGCCGAAATCGCGCCGAGGGGACAGGGTCCTCGCAGAGGCGTCGATCCTTTAGTAAGATGAGGCACGGAGTGCGCGGCCTAAGGGCTTGAATCCTTCTCGCCTCTCAGGGCTCTAACGGCAGAGAACAAGGAACAGCCTCCGGATTCACCCACACGAGAGAATCTCACCATGCCGATACAACGAACCGCACTGTTCCCTGACAGACGGCCGTGGCTGCTGCAGGCCATAGGCCTTGCCTCGTTGCTGTTTCTCATTCTTCACCTAGGCCGGAGTTTGGCGTCCGAGACCACGGTCTCCCCTCACCCTTCCGAAATCCAGATCGCCCGCGAAGCCAAGACAGCCTGGGAACAAGGGACCCCCGATCGCGCCTTGGCGATCTTGGACCAAGCGTTGGAAGACCATCCCCAAGCACTCGCGCTCCATCAACTCCGCGGCGATCTTCTCGCCACGTCACGCCATACCGAAGAAGCTCTGGCCTCCTATGAGGCGGCCTTGACCGCCGATCCGACGGCGTTGGGCGTGCGATGGGCCAAATGGAGCCTGCTGATCCGGTCCTGGCAGACGGAGCAGGCGCTGGAGGAATTGCAGCAGATCGCCAAGATCGACCAGCAGAACCCCATCATTCATGTTCGCTTGGCACGTGAACTGCGGAAGGTGGATCGGCTGGAAGAGGCGTTCGAATCCTACAAGAAGGCGGTGGCCCTGGCGCCGGACATGCTCGGCTGGCGTCTGGCCTTGGCCCGAGCCAAATTCGACCTGCTGGACTACGAAGGGGCCGATCGTGAAATCCAGTCGGTCTTGGAGCGAGCCACCCCGGGATCTCCGCTCGAACTCTCCGCCAAGAATTTGCTCACGGTGATCTACGGCTCGACGGACCGGGGTCGCCGCTTCATGCCGGTGATGTCGCCCGACGCATCGGAACAACAGCTGAGGGATTGGGCTTTGATCCGAGCCGACGCATGGCGGCTGTACGAAGCCGGCCGTTTCAAGGAAGCCGAGCCGCTCTACCGCAAGATGCTGACTCTCAACCCCATGGACCCGCTCGCCACTCAACACTTGGGCACGATCCTGATGCAGTTGGGTCGCTGCAAGGAAGCAGTACCGGTCTTTCGCCAAGCGACCAAGGTCGATCCGTCCGACGAAGACTATGCGATGACGGTTTTCCTCGCCGGTCAGTGTTTGATGAAGCTGGAACGGTGGGAGGAGGCGTACGCGCAGTTTTCAGTGCTCTATGACGCGGCGGTCGAATTCGAGCGCACGACGAAAGAGGAGGATATTGCGCCCTACACCCGCGTGCTCGACAAGCGCAAGCTGGCTGAGTGGCTTGCCAAGATCCGACCTCACGTGCCCGAATTCGCCGCGGCCAAGGAAAAAGAAGACGCCGCTGCGCCGAAACCCGTGCCGGCCCCGGCGTTGACCGAAACGGAACTGACCGCCAAGGCCATGGTTCATCTCAAGCCTCAAAATACGTTGGATACCGGCGCGGCGCTCATGGGTCGGGATGCCGACTTCAATTACTTCCGCTTCGTGATCCCGGCGAAACGCGTCATCCGAGACGACTCTCCCACCGGAGCCCACGATTACATTCCACTCGATCCAGGGCTCACCTTCACGACCGGCCAGGCTGAGATCTATCTGGTCTTCGGCTTGGTCACGGCGTCCTACGACGAAGTGCCCCTCGCTGCCCGTTGTTTTCGAGAAACCTCCGAATTGACTGGGGAGCAGCGAGCCGTCGCGCAGGATCGCGTGATCATGTCGACGAACGATCAGTCGGGGTATTTCCTGCTGCCGCGCCCGGCGGCAGGCTGGACCACTGGCCTCTATCGTTGTGCACTCTTCGCCGGCGAGCAGCCGTCTGCCTATACCCAAGTGGACGAGGTGCGGTTTCGCATCGAGGAGCCGATCAGGCGATCATAACCCACTACGAAGAGGAAGGGCCGGCACCGGGAGCAAGGTTAGGTCTGGCGATGGAAAATCCGGTAGCGTCCGGTGAAGGCGTCGTCGGGCAAGAGGCGCTTCAAGCCCCACTCCGGATGGTTGAACGCATCTGAGGCGCAGGTCATGGGCTCCAGCGCCAAGGCCCGGCGCGGTGCTTCCGCGATCGCATCGCCGCTGTAGACCACCAGCGCCGAGAACGAGCGGTCCATCACCACGTCGATCTCGCGGCCCCCGCCGGCTTGTCGCAACGTCGCCTTCGCCATCCCCTCCCCATCGCGCTCCAAATTGACGTAACAATGGTTGAAGCGTGAGGCCCCGATCGGGCGAAACGTGCGGTAGTCCCACTCCGTGCCCTCGGCGGGGATCACCTTGCCGGTCGGCACGAGCCGGTCGTTGAACTCCAAATAGGCGGCAGCCGGAATCTTCACCTCCGTCTCATCGATCAGCCCAACCCCGACGGTGAAGTAGGGATGGAACCCGACGCCAACCGGTGCGGCCTGACGCCCGATGTTGCGCACTACGAAGGTACAGGCCAACCCGTAGGCATCCAACGCATAGGTCACGAGCACGGCGAGCGAGAAGGGATACCCTCGGCCGCGGTACGTGTCTGCGTCGAGCGTCACCGTGAACGTGGCGGAGTGCGCATCGGCTTGAGAGGTCGTCCAGGGGAGCGTTCGCACGAAGCCGTGGATGGCGTTGGGCCCTTCCTTGTCGTTTCGCTCCAGCTGTAACATCTGCCCGTCATAGGGGTAGCGTCCGTCCGCCACGCGGCCGGGAAAGGGAATCAACACGTCTCCCTGCCCGCCTTTTTTCCGATCGCCTCCCGAGTATCCCCACACGATATCAAGTTCTCGCCCGTCGGTCTCCAGCAGAAAATAGCGCCGCAAAGAGGCCCCCCACGGTGAAACCACTGCCCGCTGATTGTCGAAAGCCAGCAGCCGTTCGCTGTCCGGCGTCGCCTCCGTGATCGGCATCGTCACAGGCCCCTCCTCACAGCCCCTTGTCCACCAAATATCCGAAGCGGGCGCGGAAGTCGTCCGGCGAAAGACCGGCGATCTTCGCATGGCGCGCCAGGTCCTGCGGTTGCTGCAGATCGTCTGCCCCCAAGCGAATCATGTACCGGCGGGCGATCACATAGGATTCCGATTCGACATCCACCATGCGAACCCTGGTGCGGCCCGTCGCAGGGTCCAGAATGTCGGCGAAGGGAATGGGAATAAACCGGCCGTTTTGGATCGACACCATCGCGGCGTTCCCGCCATCCAAGAGAAACTGCGCCGCGCAGTAGCCCAAATCTCTCGTGTACTCCATGTCGAAGGAGATGGGGTCCGCACAACGCAGTTCGTAGCCGATGTTCTTTTCCACGATGGTGGTCTTGAGGCCGAGCCGCTTCAATTCCTTCTCCACCGCGCGTTTGAGCACGAACCCGAAGTTGATCTCCGCAAGCCGCACATGGCCATGTTGGTCCCGCTCCACGTCCTCCAGGCCTTCGAGGTCCTGCTGATCGAGAAATTCGACCAGGCCCTCCGCCAGGACCGCCACCCCATCCGACCGTCCGGAGCCGAGCCGCTTGATGATCGCGCCGACCAACGTATCCACCAGAGTCTTCAAGCGGATCGGTCGCCGCTGGAACTCTTCGGGGATCATCGTCAACGTGGCCCCCGCAGCCTTGCCGATGCCGAGCGCCAGGTGCCCGGCTTTGCGGCCCATGGTCACGACAAAGTACCAGCGCGAGGTGGTCTCCGCATCCACCATGAGGCTCTTGACCAATTCAACGCCGATGTGGCGGGCGGTTTGAAAGCCGAACGTGGGAATGCCGTGCGGCAGGTCCAGATCGTTGTCGATCGTTTTGGGCACATGCACGACCTGGAGCCGGCCCCCTGCCCGCTGCTCCAGCTTCAAGGCGGAAAAGGCCGTATCGTCGCCGCCGATGGTGATCAAGCGCGTGACGCCCAATTGCCCCAATGTTGCCACGCAGGCATCGAGATGCTCCACCTTCTTCGTGGGATTCGCGCGGGCGGTGCCCAAACAGGATCCGCCGCTGAAGTGGATGCGGCTGATGGTCTCGATCGAGAGCGGTTTGACCTTGCCGGTCTGGCCCTCCATGATCCACTTGAATCCGTCGTGGATCCCGATCACATCCGACCCACCCAAAATACTGCGGATCGTCGCCGCGCCGATCACACTGTTGATGCCCGGCGCCGGTCCGCCACCGACGAGAATGCCCACCACCGGTCGTTGTTGACTCATGCACGGTCCTCTCGGTCTGATCTGAACGTGGTGGGAACCTACACGGAGAAGAGCAAGGCGTCAAGGAGGGTGGAACAGGAGAGTCGTGTGGAGCAGCTCGAGGATTAGTCGGTCGACCTGAGCCGATCGGGCCATTCCCCGGTTTGTCGGCGGATCTGAAGCCACTCGATGAGTTCCGTTCGAAGCCTGTTGTTCAAACGCTGCCGAGATTCCAGCGGCATACGCACAAATTCGACGCCGAACTCATACCCCTTCACCCACTTCACCTTGCCGAGCTCGATGGACAGAGCCGAGTCGTGCCCCGGCAACAACAGGCTCACGCGCACATCGCTTCCGCAGAGCACGGCCTGATCGGTCATGATCGAACAGCCCATCACCGACAGATTGAGCAAGGTGCCCTCCCCGACGCAAGGCGCGCCGCCGAAGATGACGGGAACATGAAGGGGGAACCGACGGTACGTCCGCGAATAATGGGGAGCAGCCATCTCGACCTCCTGGTCGGCGGATGGTAGCGACCGGAGCGTCCCGAGGGGAATCCTACCTTGGGAGGGGGGAGCTTGCACGGTCACAAACACGGATCAGCCGGTCGGGCAGGATGGGACGTTTTTTCATTCGCCTAAAAATATACCCAACATACCCCATTGCCGTGAGGTAGACAGTCGAGAGCGTCAGCAGAGAGAGGGTCGCGACATACCAGACAGGCGGCTTCATCGCACTGTCAGCCGCTGCACACAAGTACGTGCGACCGTGCCAAAGTTCCTATCGCGGCCAGGAGAAATAGTACGACACCACCCATGATCCTTCGGCGAAACAGCCGTTTAAAATTGTCCGCGGTCTTCAATGACAATCGCACGTTTCTGTTTTTCGCATCGGTCGCTTCGAAGACTTGATGTGGATAATCGTTCAGCAAAATGAGAATACGGCGCCAGGCAACCGATCCGACCACGCAATTGGCAAAGATTCCGCGGCGGAGCTTCCAAGGTTGCGCTCGCTTCCTCAATCCCTTTTGCCCTTTTGTCGCACAAAGTATTCGGGCTTTGCCTCTTTCCAATAGGCCTCAAAAGGCTTGGGACAGATCCAGAGTTAGAAGTGCAGGGCCTCTGTCAATTGCTCGTTAGCTCGAACTTCTCTGGATCTCGAATAAAACGTCTGACATCCTCTCGTGCATTCCTGGCGACTTTGCCAGACTCCACTTGCACGCGCCAACCTCCAATCAAGGTGCTATGTTCGTTTATGACCGGAGGCTCGGCTGCCGGAATCACAGCCTCGCTCACGCGGCCAGGAAAAGTGTCCCGTACCATCTTCAGCTTTTCATGTTTGGAGACACAATCTGTATCAAACCTCAGGTAGAAGATCTTCGCGGAACTCTTTTTTGCCTGCTCGATTTCGTCTTTGGAAATACCCAGCGATTTCCTGACCTCTTCGTCGTTGCGAAAGATCGTCAACGGCAACGTGGGCTGAGCCAGGACGGCAGCATGGATACGCGGATTATCGAGTAACGCCAGCGGCAGAGAGCCAGTCAAGCAGTTCCCGATGACCCCGATCTGCTGCCCCGGATGCGCTTCCTCGATCTTCAACACGACCGCGCGCAGCCATGTCACAACGTCGCTCGTTCCACTCTCCAGCCCCCACCACTCCCCGTTGAGCCAAAATGCGGCGAGACCACGTGGAGTCGAGTGCATATGCGTGCTACCAAACAACAGCGGCACATAGACCGTAAAGTCCTGGGACAGCTCGCGCGCATACTCCAACGTCTTCCCCGACAAACCAGGCAGTTCATGGAGCAACAGGACAGGCGGCTTCGTTCGATCGCCGAGAAAACAGTAGACCGGATGCGCGACCGAATCAGCCTTGAATCCATCACCATCATTGGTGAAGCATGTTTCCGATTGTCCGACGAACTTACTATCCTCGCCATCTGGTGCGCAGCGTACCAACTCGACCAGGCCGCAAGCCGACAGGACGCAGGCCCACGACAAGATGAACACATTCAGGGTCACCCGACGGAAGCTCCACATGCGTGCCGCCTTCATACTCACGGCCTCTCTGCCGGCCAAGATGGATTCGGGCGACGGCTCAGAAATTCGAACACGAACTGCTCGCTTTCGGCTTTCGTCCGATGCGCCGGTGGCGACGACGGAGGATACGGCGGCAAATAGTCACTGTGACCGATATCCCGATTCGGATCAGCCATCCGTGACTCGAGCTTGGCTAACACCTCGGGAGGACCGCCCTCCGGACCATATCGGCCCAGCGCCCGCACCGAACGCTCTCCTGAGAACGACCACCAGGACTGGACCGAGTCGCCCAGCCGATAGGCCCCCTGGAGGACCCTGTCCTCTTGTGAGGCCAGAACCGCAATCCTGTCGGCGTTCTCCGCCGCGTCGCGATAAGAGGTCGGCTCGTCCTTGCCCAACGAATCGCTGTCGATCGCCGCCGCCATCAAACAGATGCGATCCAAGATCGGCTTCTTGACCCTCACGTCTCGCACCATGCGTTGCGCCGCGCGCATGACGACGCGGCAACCGAGGCTGTGGCCGACGAACGCCACACGGGCGCTCTCATGCACATGGAGCACAAGCCACGTGAGCAGGTTATCGGCACTGTCGTCGGCATCGCGACTTTCCGAGGGATAACTGAGCGCGCCAGCCCAGTTGCCAATCGCGTTGGCCCAGGAGTCGCCAGGCCAAAGGACAGCAAGCATCAGATCCGTCGAGCCCTTCTGTTCCAAGCACCCAATGAACCGCACTAGTTTGTCACGCCCCTCGTCAAGGCCGTTGTTATAGCCGTGCAGGAACACCGTAAGACGTTGTCCACGAGTCAGCAGAGTAAAATCCGGCAATCGATCATCCCAACTCACATCCCACGGTGTCCCCACGCGGTAGAGGTGTCCTGAGGTGACGGCCCCCCCAAATTGTTGGTCGCGCAAGCTGAGGAGAAAGGCGTTCATCGCGCTTTCAACGTCTTCGCGGCTTCATGTATCGCGGTAGAGAGATCCTTCGCCACCGGCGACAGGGGAACGGCGGCAAGGCCGACGAGGAGACACCACCCCCACTGGCCCGGAACCATGTCCAGGCTCCAACCAACCGCGAATGAAATGACCAACGAAACGAATGTAGCCAGCAACTTTGTCTGGCTGACGTATTGGGTGTCGGCCAAGGCTAGGGCTGCGTCGATGCGGGCATCGATCATGGTCTCCAGCCGAGCCATCGCGGACCGTTGTTCATCGGTCATGGCCGGTTGTGAGGAAGACACGGAGTCGCCCTCAGACTTGAACTGCTCCGATTGAGAACGCTGCCGGCGCGCGCTGTCAATCGCCTGCGCCGCCAGAGTTGCCATGTCCGCCGAGACTCCTAACTCGGTCGCCACCAACACGATGGTCTGCACCTCCATCATTCCGAACCCAATCCGGACCCCCTGCCGCAGCGTTCGAGGCAGGTCGCCGCTCACACGACCTGATCGATACTGTGCGCGGAGTAACTCCATCACGTCTTTTCCATAGGCGATTTTCAATACAGGCAGCAGTGGATCAAGGGTAGTCTTGTACATCACCGGCCATCGCCGTCCTCCCTCCTTGCCTTCCACCGCAAACACTCGCTCAAACCCGGCCGAATCAAACCACGTAAACGACTTGAAAAGCCCGTCAACAATGCCCTGTGACGCACCACCGAGCGCGCCGATAGCAAGCGCGGCCGTGCCTAAAGTTCCAGGATCAGTGCCCATAATTTCTTCAGGCTGTTCGCCTCTCCTCTGCCTCTCGCGACTGATTCACTTCCCCTGCTTCTCCTTCGGATCTTTCGGATTGGCCGCGTCGCCGATAAACAGAACCGCCTGTTCGTACCGATCCAATGCCTGTTTGTGGTCCTCCAATAGAGGGATCAGCACATCCGCCACAACCTTGTGGACTTCCTCCGCGGCTTTCGCGGCACGTGACTTCGCTGGCTCCTCATTCCGGCTTCGCCGAATCCACGCCGACAACAGTTTCTCCAGCTTGGCAAGCGCCTGTAGGTCCTTGGTGATCGCATGACCTCGATCCTGGTCCGATGTTTTCTTCAAGGGTTCGAGGGTCTTATCCCACTGTGCCACCTCTTCGCCCAAGGCGGACGTGATGGCCTGCTTGAGGTCTGTATCCTTTTTGAGTTCACCGTCACGCTCCCAGGCGGTACGCACCTGGTGATGCAGCGATTTCTCCCCATCCTTGCCATGCAACTCCACGAGTCGGCCGGACAGCTCGACGGTATGCCTGTGGTAGGCCGCCCTGTGTTTGAGGAAGACCTGCTGCAGAGGCGGCAGTTCCGCTTCTTTCTCGGCATCACTCTTTTTCGAGTCATCCTTCGTAAGAGCCGCCTTTGTCAGCTCATGGGAAAGATCGATAGGCACCTTGGTCCCCAGACTGTAGAGGACCAGGTGCTTTGCCGACTTGACAATCTTTTCTGTATTGCCGAAGTACTGCTTGACGTACCAATTGCCCACATCGTCCTTGACGAGCGCCTGGTTCGTACGCCCGGCTCCGGAGACGCGCACGCGGTTGATGTTTTGCCAAAACTGTTTATCTAAGTCGGCCGTCAACACGCGATCCCGCTCGCCCGCTTGGCCCACGATATCCCGCAACTGCGAGGAGAAGGGCAGGTTCCTGATTCCCTGCTTGAGCAGCATGTTGTCCCAGGCCAAGTTGGGATCGTCCTGCAATGAAGTCGAAGGAAAACTAGTCCGCAAGTAGGCCGACGACGGCCGGAGATAGATCATCCCCGCTCGATGCTGATAGGCGTTCTCCAACGCTTCGGTCGTTTTTTTGCCTTCGTCGGAGTCCTTCCCGAACCGCTCCACCGCTTCCATTTGCCGATGGCGGTCTCCAACCGTGTGGATTCCGCCTTCAACTGCTCCATCTTGTTCCCAATATCAGCCAGTGCCTGCACCTTCTCCTCCTCGAGATGCAAACCCGTCTTCGGAGGCGTGGCGCGGCCGAGTTGCCCCTCGATGGCCGTTTTCCGAGCCGTGGCCTCATCATGTTGCCTCTGCGCGATCTCCTGTTCGCGCCGGAGTTCGTCCACAAGATCGTTCAGAACCTTCTGCGGCTCTGTCGCATACACCGCATTTACGGCGGCGACCTCGGCGGACACCTGCTCTAGTCCACGCTCACGATAGCGGCCACGCTCACGCAACTCATTCGCTGAAAAGAGAATGGTGTTGCCCACAGCCTGCAACACGCGGACATACTGCTGTTTCCTTCTCTCGGCTAATTCAGAGTTAAGGAAGCGGTACAATCCGTAGTCCGTCAAAAAATCTCCGAATAACCCGCGATTGAGTTTCTCTGCACCACCTAGGAGGAGGCCCGGTGTTCCAGGGGGCGAAGCCAAGCCCTCATGGTTTGCCAAAAAGAGCACCTTTGAAGCGAACGCCACCAATGCATCGATCAACCTATGTTCAGCCAGCGATAACTTCTTCCCCAAAACGTCCGAATAGTTCTCAGGAGCGTCCTGGTCCGACTTGCGGCTTAGCTCTCGATACACTTCTGTCAATCTTGTCAAACCCCGCTCTTCGCCCGGCGCAACGTTAAGTCGTTTCTCCCCGTTATTGTCTAACTCCTCATGTAGCCCCAGAACCTCATTCACCCGCAGGGCCAAGATGTTTCTGAAGAACGGATACTGCATCACACCGTCTGAGCAAAAAGATCTATGCGTTTGCACCACCACCCTTTCTCGGGCGGTACCGGCGGCTTCAAACAGCAACCGGCTCAACGCCGTACGGTCTTGAGCGGCTTTGGCTTGACTGACGGCCCCCAGGGCTTCGTCCATGGCGGCAAAGAAATCCTCCGGATCGGATCCTATGACAAGGACGAGGCGATGGTTTTGGGCACTTCTCGAAATCCTTCTGGGCCGAATTGCATCAAACGACGCCCGATCTTGAGTTTCGCAAGCTGGTCGCTATCCACCTTCGTAAACGCGATCTTGCCGTCCGTCTTGTTGATTTCAACCGAACTTCCCAGCGAGTCGATCAACTCGGCCGGCACCCAACCGGAGCCGAACCGCATCCAGCTGATGATGCTCGCCTGTCCTCGCACCCGGACGCGGTACAGCGCGGGCGGCACTTGCTCCTGCGGATCGAACGACCCGAGGTAATAGACTTGCTCAATATCGTGGCCGGGAATCACGGTCCCCACAGCGGTCGTGATCGCGGCACTCAAGGCGATGTTCTGAGGAAGCGAGTTGCAACCGGTGTTGCTCACAACGATGAGCACCACCAACCATGCGGTGAGTGACATTCGCCTTAGCATCGTGTACCTCCGGCCTGCGGCGGACTACGTGGCTGTGTGCTGCCATATTATTGAATGGGGCCATATGTAATACCGAAGACTACGCACTCGCAATGGATCCAAATGGCTCTACCAGCTATTGAAATACCACCATTTTTCAACCACATTACGTATGGCAAACGTATCTACCCGACTTCCAAGAGCCTGCATGTGTCGTGAGAGGGAAGTGAGTAGCGTAGAGGTACTCGTGACGGGGAACTAACCGAGAGCGAGCGGGGTCAAAATCCGAGTTCCTTCTCCAAATCCGCCTTTTTCTTGTCGAACTTCTTCTGCTCGGCTTCGCTCTGCTCCATGAAGGCATCCTTCAGTTTGGAACCGGCTTTTTCCAGCGCGTGGGCGGATTCGTCGACCTTCTTCTTGAGCCGGGCGAGCTTGTCCTTGGCGCTCGCTGATCCGGCAAATTCGTAATAGGCGATGGCATGCGCCTGGGTGAAGGTGGAATCGGGCCGCGCGGAGACTTTATCGCCTCGTTGTTCCGCCCGCTCTCTGGCGACCTTGTCACCTGCAGGCGTGAACGCCATCCATTCGGCAGCGCTGCGCAGTTTTGTGAGGGATTGCATCGTCGCCTTGGCCAGCTCAGCGGCGCTGCCTGAGAGGCCTTTCACATCTGCCTCCTCCGCCTTCATCGCGCGATCGGCATTGGCGGCTGCCTTGCTCTCAAGCTCCTGGCGGTAGGCCTGAGGGGAGACATAGGGATGGCGCTCGCCGCTGTTGGGATCAAGCGAGCCTTGCCGTCCCTGATCGACCGTCCAGGCTGCCTTGAAGAGCGCGAGATCGTCCGGCGTTCCCTTGAGCGCGGTCAGCATGGCGCGGTTGGCTTCGGCATACTCGCCAATCGTTTCATAGTAGCGAAAGGCCGATGTCCGCCCATCCGCCCGAACCGGGTCGGCGGAGTACCACAGGCCCTTGGCCTCCGCCGCCTTAGCGAGGTCACGGCCCAATTTGGGCAGGTTGGCCTTGGCGCGAGCCCACGCATGTTTGTCGTAACGGTCGACGCACTCATTACCGAGAATCGACCGATAGGCCATGAACAACTCAGCGGGCTTGCCGGCCTGCTCGGCCTTCGCGAGTGTCGCCGCCGCCGCTTTGGCCTGCTCCGCTTCTTCATCCCCCAAACAGGGATCGTCGGCCCGTGCTCCGGAGGCGGTGACGACAAGTACCAGCAAGGCACAGCCCAGGATCGTGATCGAACGCATCGCGCACCTCCGCTACCGACCAAAGAGGCCTTTCAGCATTTGGTTCATATCGACGGGGCCGTCGTCATCCGACTTTTTACGCCCGCTGTCTCGGGACGACCGCCGTTCCTTCGACCGTTCCTGCCCGGCCTGTTTCATCATCTCTTCCAGGTTGGGCATACCGTCCTTCCCCATCAATGCGCCCATATCGTTCTTCGTATAGCCGGCAGGCACCTCGAACAGGGCCGGATCCTGCTTCTCGATCTTCAGGTTGGTAAGCTCGCTGGCGAGCCGGACTTTGCGGTCGCCTTCCTTCGAGAGCATGTCCATCTTCACGGTCACGCCCTCTTTGGTCGTCCAGAAGAAGCCGCCGAATTTCGATCCGTCTTTCTTGGTCGCAATGATCTTGCTCTTGGTGGTCTTCATCCCGTTGATGGTCTCTTCCCCGACCTCCGTCTGCTCCTGAATGTCGAATCCATCCATGTCGGGGCTGTCCGATTGATCGAGGGGGAGTTCCATGTACATGTCGCCCATGAGCTGCCACACCACCTGCTTATCCTTGCGGATGATCGTGACGCTGCCGCCCTCTCCCCCCATCTCCATCCGCTGCTTGTCGGGAGTGTGGTAGATGCGCGACTTCATCGTCATGCCGCCTTCGGTTTCCATTCGGCTATCCGCAGAATATTCCACGGCCGGTTCAGAGAACGGTGCAGCCTGGACAGGCAGAGACACAAGGACTAACGAGACCAGCATCGCAGCCGAGCGTAACGAGCGTACCAGCATCATGGACGTACCTCCTGGTGGACCGCTGGATCCGGCGGGGCTAGAGGCTAGCGAGGTTTCCCAAACGAGTCAATAAGGCCGAAAGCCTCCAGGCCCAGGATAATGGAGGGCGGTTTCAAGTTCCAAGTGCAACGGGTGAATGATGGCGCAGCTGCGCATAGACCTCCAGGGGCGTGGCAAAGTGGAGACATTTCCGTGGGCGGGTGTTCAGCCGATAGGCGATGGCGTTCAATTC